>Ga0123342_1003112_pt1 | contig 26967 bp, 13 predicted proteins | sample Turbeawhitnodule_FD_89960 | JGI IMG/M metagenome (GOLD analysis project Ga0123342, IMG submission 89960) | Root nodule microbial communities of legume samples collected from Mexico - Turtle bean Mexico white nodule | ecosystem: Host-associated > Plants > Roots > Nodule | place: Mexico: Nepantla...
GTGCCCTCTCGTAAATGACGAAGCGCTTCTTGAACGGAGCTTCCGAACGCGCAATTAGGTAACGCCACCATAGCTTAAGGCTGAAAGGGTTTCGAAGCAACTCCTCTTCGTACAAAAGGTCGTCTTCTGAGGGATACAAATCTTGCGCAATGGCCATTTACACTTTTTCTCTCTCTCTGTAAAACCCTAACTAACCAACCAACTAACGCTGTGAGTGTTAGTGAGAGTGGAAATCCAAACTACGCTCTATTTTGACTTGAATGAAATTTGAGCAAGCTTCGCAGATGCTGCAGGTTTCGGATCTCTGTCTTCAAAATGATTCTCCGGTTCGAACCTGTGTCAATTTTTGCCGGTTATTATCTGTGGGCCGCCCAACACATAAAAGACCCAAAGAAATTGCTTTCTGAATCCAACAATTTAGAACTTCACCTCACTATTGATACTAAATGACTAAAATATCCTTTATGGTCAAATGAAAAAAAAATGTCTTCTTTTTTCCTTACATGGAATGGAGGTATAAGAAGTGCATGATTGGTGTGAGATAGGAACCAACCAAATTAACTTGGTGTTAATCATAAATGTTCGAAAATTAGATATACCAAAGGTTATTAATTACTCATATATTAACAAGTGACAATATGATTTTTTTTTTCTAATGTTTTTTTTTTTGTTTCCTCAATTTATTCATTTTGGTATTTTGTTTTGTAGAAGTATTCTTCAATTGAAATTTATTTTTTCTTAAAATCTGAATAATATTCTCATAAAAAAATATTAGGCTGAATATAGCCTATAGGAAACTTGCTTTGTTGACTCATTCTATTCATATTTATTTTTAACATCAAAGTAACGAAACTAGTACTGCGTTTTAAAGTGTAGAGGAAAATTAAGAATTTAGATATTGGTTTATTTATTTATTTTTATAAATTGTAGTGTTACAAATTTGTTAATAATTGTAGTTTTTTTTTATCAATATAATGTTAGGTTTATAGATGGATAACAAGTTGAAAAGGTTGATTTGGTTAATTTTTTTGAAGTTAAATTCTTCTTTCTTTTTCCTTTTTCTTCTATAGGGTTATGTGGCTCATCATGATTATATATTTTTCTTCCCTTCTCCTACAAGTGTGGTAAAATGTCTTTATCTTTCCTTATTTATGTTTGCTTGCTTTTTTTTTTCTATATGAATTTTATTTTTCTTTTGTTTTTTTCTATCGTATTCAAAAATCGTCTTTATAATTTTGTTTTTTTTTCTATTTTTTTATTTGAAATCCTATTCTTTTGACATTTTTACTTTTTGTGGCACAAAGATGATCCTCCAAGGTGTGGTAAAATGTCTTTGTCTTTCTTTATTTATGTTTTCTTTTTCTATATCAATTTTATTTTTCTAATTTTGTTTTTTTTCTATCCTGTTAAAAAATGTTTTTATAATTTTGTCTTTTTTCTCTATTTTTTTTATTTGAAATCTTATTATGTCCTTTTTGCATTTTTACTTTTGGTGCCACCAAAAATATTCTGAAATCGAGAGCAAATATTATTATTGATATGAGTGGTGATATGTTAACACCACAAACAATAAAAAACATACCATTTATAAACCAATAAAATAATATTTTAATTATATTTAATTTATTTTTTAATTTTAAATATTATAATTATTATAATGTGGTGTTAAGGGTATGTTTTTAGTGTGTTGTGTCGAAGAAATCTTTTCATATTTTGATATTATTATTATTATTATCATTATTATTTATTGTGGCAAAGGTGTTAGGAAGAACAGAGGGGTATTGCAAGGGTTTAAGGAAGAATGAGTTCCATATAACATTTTCCAAGACAAAATTGAAGTCTTTTCTTCAAAAATGAGTGAATTTGCTATTACATTGTTGTGATAATCCTGCTATTGCAACTCTATGGGAATCTAAAATAGTCAGAATAACTTGATTGTGTGGTTTTCTTGGCTTCAAAGGATCACCATGCATGAAAATTTTCAGGAGTGTTCCCACATGGTAGCTTTTGGACATTCTAGAATGCAAAATCCAATGTCTGGTTTGTAAGACTCTGATAATGTTCTTCAATATAACAAGTGAGGTAAAAGTGATGTCAAAAGAGGAAACAAAAGCACAATGATAAGTATAATCCCAAGAAGAATGGCATAACAAGTCCACTTTCTTGAGCTTTTTTGGTGCTCTCTGGCTTCCTGAAGTTGCTCTGTGCCTTTTCTCACAAAAGAACTTGCACGAGCCACATGACTCTCAATGGTATTTAGTTGTTGACCCTGAGACTCTACAAGAGCTGCCATGTCCAAAAACACCTGATGCAACTCAATCAAGTTCTTCTCTATCTCCTTAACAGAATCATGTCTCTCTTGAATCTCTGATATGGTGTCCATTATCTGACCCCTCCCTTGTTCTTGAATCGCCCTTTGAAGAAAACTCTCACTTTCTCCACTTGATATCAAGTTCTCTATGGTATCTTCATCAGCTTTCTCTCCTGTTATGGTGAAGTATCTGCGTTCCACAGTTTCCTTGTACTCATTCTGCATTCTGGCTCTCAACCCTTGAAAATCATCCATCATATCCTTCAATTTCTTCCCTAAGCCACCAACCACAGAGGTTCTAGTTCGATCTGTTGAGGAACCTGGACCACACCCTGGAAGGTTTCTGTTGGCTGCATTGGAACGTTCTAAAGATTCAAGCTTGCCCTTTATGATCTTAACCCGTTTGAGGACCTGTTGAACATCTTGGTCCATTTTGGCTCGAAGATCTTTCATGGTTTTAGCATTGTGAACAATCTTGCTCTCTTCATTGGACTCTTGCAATTTTCTGTACAACTTCTCAACTAATCTCATGTCTTCCTTCACATTTTCCACCTCATCGAAGAACTTATCCAGGTTCACATTTTCCTTCCCAGCTTCCACATCATTCATCTGAGGTTGTTCATTCAGGTCACTAAATTTTCTAAAGGAGCTTGAGAACAGATCATTCATTTTTGAAGAAAATGACTACCAAATCTTCTTTCTATTTCTTTTCCTTTTCTTGTGTTAATTGATTTATTGTGTTGTTGATAAACCAAGTAACAAAAAGATCAAAAGAACATAAATGGTTTGATCTAACACAATGATATGTGTTTGTTCACTTCTGAATTGGTTGTGTCCCTTTCAATATCCCCCTGTGAATTATGATCGTTTTCGAACAGGGAGAAGATTGAAGGTGACAAAGGGCACAAGGAACCGATTGTCACCAACATAAGTGTTTGAGACGAAAATCCTTTTTCTTTTACTTGGGATGAAGGTGTTAGAGGTGCATAATTAATGTGAAATGAGGACCAACCAAATTAACTTGATGCTAATCATAGAAAAGATGTTTACAAGTTGAATATACCAAAGGTTAATTACTAGAAGATTAACAAATGGCAATGCGGTTTTTTCTGATAATATTTTCTTTTGTTTTTTCAACTCACCCATTTTAGTATTTTGTTTTGTAAGGGTATTCTTTAGTTGAAATTTTTAAATTTCCTCAAAACTCGAATATATGATGTTCTTACACAAAAAATATAGTAAGCAACATACAATATTACAATATACAGGAAACTTGAATAGTCGAGTCATTTTGTTATTAATTTTTAAACATAAAGTAATGTATCTAGTGTTAAACCTAATAATGTAAAGTAAAATTATAAACATGCATTTTTAATTTTTTTTTCTTTTGTAACAAACATTTATCAATACTTTAATGTAAATAAACATTTAAGTCTTGATGCGATAAACCTTTATATTTATTTTATCATGTTTCTCGTTAAATTCTTTTATTAATCGTAAAACAGGTGCATGGAAAGTTGGAAAAGGGTGATTGGATTAAATCTGTTCAAAGTTAGATTGACTTTGTAGATTTTAACTAGTTTTGAAAACTCTGTTAACTTTATAGTTTCAAACTACAGCCTAAACTGTTATCACGTTTGAAATGTTAATTAAAATATGAAATCTAAAGCAAACTACTAGATTGAGAAAAAAATGATGAAAAAACTGAAACAACAACTACAATTTGAACATGAGGGTATTAAATATTAAAATAAGACGAGGGATGGGTGCTATCATTAGTTGTATACACAGCAACGAAGTTGCTTGCTGAAAACTTGTAAATATTGTGCTCCCAAATTCGAATCAAGAGGAACAACGCACGGATACTAGAAAGTATAAACATATTACAGACTAAGAATAAATTGGGAGAATAAATTGGGAGAATAAATTGGGAGAACAAATTAGGCATAGTTACATTTCCAACGTTGTTGAAATCAGGTGGCACGGTGAGCTCTCAAAAGAAACTAAACAGCTTCAACCTACTACCCCAATTCAGCTGCATTTCATAGTTTTCCATTTCCTACACAAACCACTAAGATGCCCACTTATATTACCAGAATATATTGGTTTCTCACCATTTTTTCCTACCCCTCTTTATGTACAAACATGAAAAAGCAAGAAGCCGAAGTGGATAAAATGTACAGCAAAATCTTTCCCCACTTCAATATAGCTTTGCAAGAACTTATCAATATGGCCAGAGCCAATATGATTTTCACACATTCATGGACAAAGATTGGCCATGTTCCTATCAGTACTATGACTACTACTGCCATGGGTAACACCATTGCTAAGTTTATCTTCCCTCATTGCATCTCCTACCAGCTGTGACTGACTTCCTGCAGAATCTCCAGTACCGGAGTTCACAGTCTGCTGCTTCAGATATCTCTCAGTGGCAGCATCATGAAGCAACTTCATCATGCCACCAGAATCTGAACCAGGTGACAATTCTTCTTCTCGCTCTGGCTGGATATTGAGGTCAATTTGGCCTTTGAATGGTGAAGCAGATGATTTTATTCTATTAGGATCATCATCAGAACCATCATTACCCTCTCTGTTCTGGTTTGGGCTGCTATCACCTGTGTTACTACAGGGTAATGAATCTTCGTCAAGCAAAATTTCAGACGAAGGTAGAGGTTGAGGATGTTGTTGCTGTTGTTTTTTGCGAGTTGTCTCTGCTTCCTTTTCGGATTGCTTCTTCTCACGCCGTAACATAAGGGTATGGAAACGTCGCTTCACTGTTAAGCATACATTACATGTGCATGTCTGTTTATGCTTGGGGCCCTTTCCACTGGGAGGTTGAATGCAAACAATGCAAGAACAGCCAGGTCTATGGCGTGGGTGCTTAGTTGTGGCCTGGGCTGACGCTGGGAGTGCCTCACCCTCTCCCAGGATAGCTAAATTTGCGAGGGTGTCAAGTCCCTCCAAAGCTTCAGCATTATCAGGATCCTGTTTGGTGGCCTTCATTCTCTTGGGAACAGCTGCCAAACAAATGCATTTAACACCATAGTTTCCATGCTCTATATTTACAATTCGTTCTACAAAAGATTACATCATACGTGACAAGGGATCTGAAAAATTTGCTCTGAGTGAAGCAATGAAACTACTCAAACCTGAATTACACGGAGGTAGCAAATTCTCAAGTTGTTCTGCTGTCAGCTCTTGTGCAGCTGAACAAGAAGATCTAGCAGCATAGAGAATTTAATAAATAAAGATAATGCTCTTACATATTGGATATATAATAATAGGTTATAAAGTTTGGGCAATGATTCAGCAGGACAGCCTTGTTAGATTGATAAATTAATCACGCACTTGTGTGATCGAACATGAACTAAGTTGAGGGAAGAGGGTGAAAATAAACGTTGTATGTTGGCATGATGCATGGTATGGTGGTGTCAATTTTTCAACCCCTCTTCTCTCACTTATATTTTCTATCTCCAGTCAACTATGTCCCATGGGAAAGGATGCTAAGTGTTGTATAATAAATTAAAACAGATAAATACATCTTAAATAACAAACCTTCTTACCTAATTTGATATGATGGAAAGGGAGAGAATGAAGAAGGAAAGAAAGAAAAAAGAGGTAAGAAATGAGTGGAAATGAAAGTGGTCCACATTTAGAATAAACAAAGAGAAATGAGAAGGAAGTATTTTATTATAGTATTATTTTATATGATTTTATATTATTATTATTATTTTATTCACTTATTATATTTAAAAATTGAAAATAAAAAAAAACTAACCACATAATTATCTATGCCACCCCCATAATCGATTATAGGGGATTTTAACGTGACATATGATAAAAAAAATACAACATGATTGATTATGTTATTTCAACTTCCATCTCATTTCATTTCACATTTGTATGAAAAAATTCTAACTTTTCCCTGATTTGCCAACTTTCCACTCTTTTCCACCGTTATTTAGCCTTCATTTGCATCTCAGAAAGTCAGAGTGCAAAGATGAAAAGAGAAAGAAAGTGAGGTGTACCCCACGTGAACGATGCATGTCATAGCCTTTTCACTTGAATTCAAAATAAATATTATGAAAGGGATGTACATGTTAGCTAGATGTCTCTAAGGTTCAGAAAGACACCCTCTTAAACATCACAGATCACTTTCGGCTAACATATGAAATACATTCTTATTCAATCGGGAACGCTTGTAAATTTCAAGTGTATTTACAGGTCAGAAAAAAAATGCAAATGATAACGTGGTAGACCAAAAACGCCAATGAGAATTAAGACAATAGATCACTCTTGGTACCTTTCTGGATCCCATGAATTATCAGAACACGTCCATTTTGATGGAAGAAGCGCACTAGCTGGTAATTTGCGCCACTTGAGACAATCTTCGCATTGAGCCCACTGGATCTTTTCACTGGGACAAATATAGACCATTGCTGGCAATTAATTATGTGGTTAAACAAAGTAAAAATATTACCTAGTCAAAATGGGAAATTAAAGTGTTTCTTGGGAACTTAATGACAAGACATGCACAACAATAAAATTTATACAAAACATCCCCCCCCAAAATATTTGAGCATCAGATCAAGAGAAAATGAAAGGTGAGGATGAGGAGTACTCTTGGAGTCACTTGATCCATCCTCTCTCTCCCTCTCTATATATAAAGGATATATCAACTGCTACGTAAAAATTTAAATGAAAATCCAAGACATAAAGAAGGTGATCAAATATTATTAAGGATAAGTAATTTACCCCACATTATCACTGGTAAAAATTGTTGGCTTCCCAAGCACTGGAGCTTCCTGTAAAATTATTTTCAGCATAAAGGTTTCCACAATACATGATAATTTCCAGAACTCCTTCAATCAGATAAAGCACCAAGAAAGATGACCATTAGGTAGACAATAAAATTGCAATCCAACATTGGATGCACAACTCTAGAGACTCTGACTTCAGCTTTTAAGCCTGAGATGTGTTTAGTTCAAGAGGTGGATGATGAGGAAGAAGATAGATGTGAGAATTTGAAGATTTAGCATACAACATCCCCAACTAAGACCAGTTGAGAATCATTAGTCCTCCTTTCCCTTTATACACAGCCAATGACTATTAAACTTCAGTATTTTCTACTCACAAATCTTACAATACATTGACTATATTTCAAATAAGATTACATAATGGATTAACTATTTTGCCAGCAGATGGACACGTCAGAACTATCATTTGGTTAGTTTATGTGGCTATTTTGAAATGAAAATTTAATATCATTTTTTATTGGAGTATTAAAACATTGAATGAGAGGATATAGGTCATTGCATCACAAAGAATAAAAACATCAGCAATCCATAACCCTTTATGAAGCAAGAATAAAGGTACCTCGTATTCCTCAAATTCAAAACCTTCAATCACAACAATGCTCGGAATGTGGCTAGGAGGAGGGCGGAGAAGACCTTGAGCTTCTTGCCATGTAATCTTCAGCTCTATTAAATCCTCATTTTCAATTCTTAGTCGTTTACTCTTTGAGCCCAATAAGCCGCTCTTTCTTTTCCTAGATATTAATGATTTACTCCCCAGTGCTTCTTTTGCTATGTATCCTGACTTATCAACTTTAGACCATGAATTAGGATCAGCCAATTCAACCTAAAAGATAGGTGAAAAATGCAACCATGAGAATAATGTAAATACCAAACGTTATACAATGCAGTTAGTTGTTTGATACTAACTTCACCATGTGCAGAAAATCCATTTCCAGACTTATTGGTTTCATTGTCCTGCAAAAAGAAATATATGCGCACGACAGATGTAATTTGTAAGTATACAAGTTCAAAATTTCATCAAACTAGGTAAAAATATATAGAGGATTTGATAAAAATGCAAAATATGCAAACAAAAAATTGCACTATTAATTCAATTAATAAATTGTCCTTAATAAGAAAATATCCACGACTATAAGGTAAGCCATAGTAACCTATGCTGACTCCAGGCCCGGACAATATAAAAAATTGAAGTCCAATTATAGAGTAGAGCATGATAGAACCTTCAGACTGTATCCAAAATATCTTAATTAAGGAAAGTGCAGTGTTTGTACATATGTCTCCTGACTAATGTAGCATATATAGTTATCCATACAAGCATTCAGCTAATAACAGACTTAGTAGTAGGCAAAGCTTCAATCAATTGTATGTCTTATACTAAAAAACATAACTACACCTCAGAAAATTATACATTGCGGCTGTTAAAACAATTACCTGGTCAGATGGCGCAGCACTTGAAGCCTTTCTAAATCCCATAACCAACCTTCCCTCTGGCTCCAACCGGCTAAATGTTACTGAGGAAAACAACTCAGGTCAGCCATAAAACTAGAACTCAACTAGATGGTGGTACAGCACACTCAGAAAAGAAAGGAAAAAAAGACAATCACATGAGGCAGATAGATCCAAGACGGATTATACAAGGCAAGATCTTGAAGCATAATAATATATAAGTCCTGAATGCAAGCGTAACTGTTCTACTACTTTTATCAAATTTCAAATTTCTGCTTATGAAAAATAGCTCTATAAATGTCATAATATAAAATCACTATCTTTTCTAGCTTAAATAAAGTAAACTCCTGATTAGGTAGTTAGCCACAGGGACGAGAGTGGGTCAGAATGAGCAAAGAGGTACCTGTAAAAACTTACCAACAGGTTTTTATATTCGCAGATATCCATTAATATTTTCAAAAACTTAGAGAAAATACAAAATAAAAATCAATTAACAATTCTTCTGTAAAATTTAGACTCCCAATCGTGGCACATATCCCTATGAATTTATAACTTTAAAGAGTTGTAAAATGTCTAAAATTTAGTTTAATTATTCGGTCAATTCTCCTAAAATACAGTTTAAAGGTACGCAAATTTACATTCTTTTTCTCCCATAATATAAATACATAAGGTTTGTCATACTTTTAAACAGAATAAAATAATTCAAATTATTTAAAAAATTATCTTTCTAAATATAAATTCAAATAAGACAACGGCACACCAAGGCATAAGTTCTCAATAAGCCAAAGATATCAATAATAGCACATATAAATAAATCCAAGTTGGTGGCTGTAGGATATCTACAGGGATCGGTAGTAAGTTATCCATCTCCTTCCCGTTTCCAAGCAGGGTAGACAAAAAACTAATTTAAATTGCCTGCAGATACCCATTTAAATATCTGTTTCTTATTTGTGATGGATTTTATCTGCAGGGACACATTTGTTTTGCTATCAGAGGGTTTGGACTTGTACAAACAGTAGTAGTACTTGACCTAATTATTAGTACGACTAGCTTTAGGTATTTAGCAAATTACATTTCAATGTATTCCATACAGTTATTTGTCATCTTTGTCACTCTTCTTTTTCTTTCTAAACACTTAACCCATAATTCCTAACAATGGGCACAGAGAGGTACGTGCAAATATAACTCATGAGGCTAAAGTTTCGTTTAAAAAGAAATGAACAAGAAGAAAATTCTATATTTTCCAATACACAAATCACCTTCGTGACAATGTCTTACCAGTGTCACCAGCCTGTAACTGCATGGACTGTATGCATGGAGTGACACCCTCTAAAACATACATTCTGCTGTTATTGTTTGGCCAGAAGCGAAATTGAAATATCCACTCCTTTCCTTTTGCATCAAGGATTTTAAGCGGCAATCCTTCAGGCTGAGAAATTGGTGGGAAGTAGGTCTGTCTCATGGAACAGAATATAATGTTATATAACCCTTGATAGAATATTCATGAAAAAATAATAGATGACCACGCCAATAAGAAACAAATTATTACTGCAAATACCTAAAACCAATTTCACACCTTCACAGCAATCCAAAATAATACAGATGACTAACTCTAATCTCCAGTTAATTGAAACTAAACTTGACCAACATCAAGTACATAAAGATTGCATTCCATTATATTATTTATCAGGGGACAGTTGAATTAACATGCTTATGAAAAGCCTAGTCTTGATATTCATAAAATTTAAAAGGGCGGCTTGGAAACTAAGAAAAAACCAGGTAAACCTAAAGCCTTTTCATCATACCTTTCTAGAGTTTTCCTCAAGTTGTCAGGCAATTCTCCCAGCCTGGCATTTTGAGTGAGGACTACAAAATCCTTTTCACAGTACTCAAAATGCCTATCAGTGACCTTTCTTTCTTCAGCTCCATCTACTAAATCAAACTCTTCATACATTCTACTATCTACTTCATGGAAGAACCTAAAATCGGCCTACACATTTTGTTAGCCTATTTAAGTCTTATATCACCAATAAATCCCTTTTTCAGTATTGCATTCACCAATCATAACTAAGGTGAACTAGTCTAATATATCAATAATTTTTAATTGTCAACATAGTCAACACTAAAATCTTCCCTCCAATCAACTGGTTATAAAACGTGTGATGAACCATGATAGGCCCTCAAATAATCTTCCTAAACACCAAAATTTCATTTAAGCAAGCAATTTAGGGGCATCGTCCCATTCTTTAGTCAGTTTCTAAGGCATGGACATGTTTTCCCACATTGATATTTTCTTGGTTCCTACTCTTGGTTCTGAAAAGTCACTGATCCTGATCACAAGTATTCAGCTCACCCTTCTAGTTTACTATATGCATTCCAGAGAAATATGAAGGAGGTTAATAATATTACAAATTACAATTAATGGTCAAAACAAAACAATAAATTATGGTATGCAAGCATTTCACAAGACAGACAGTCAATTGTTAATTATTATAACTGCTAAATTATAAATTCAGTTTACTGTGAACATAAAGCATCTACGGAACTTATATTCAAACCAAAAATACTATCCCATGAGAAGCTTGAAGAATCTCAAGACCAACCTCAGCACACTTTTTGGGTAGGACTAAACGTCCAATTCGTCCAGCATCACTTGCACTCAAGGTTTTTTGAAACAAGGGAGTAATTACAGAATTTGAACTGTGATAGAGTTAAGATACTGTAGCTTCCAGTATGGCAATAGACATAATTGGAAATCAAAGTGCATTAAAATAGTAATTATCTAAACCAACACCACAATTATGTGATTTGAAGGATACTCTATGGATATTTGTTGTAGTTCTAGATCAGTACACCTGGGCCAGTACCGTGGCAGTAACTGGTTTCTTCCTCGGGCATCTGCTCGAGGCCGCCCATTGCGAACCTGAGCCTCACCTGATGAGTCAGGTGCTAAATGCATAGTGCCATTAAATTGCTTTCCTGGAGGTGGTGGAGTCTGTTGAGGGTGACTTCCAGTTACCCCAAGTTGACCATTTCTTTCGTTTTGGCATGAATTAGATACAGGCAAACCAAATGGTTGAGGAGATGACTCTTCCTTCATAGAAGAAGGCTGCTGACACATATTTAAACATGAACTTGCTTTGTCCTCATTCCTCATTCCTGCAATATAATGAAGAATCAAGTTATACATTCAACTTCAAGTCATTAAGAGATCATTCCACCTTCTAAACCAGATAACAGAAAATCTAGAAAGTTCAGAAATGTCAAAGCTTGCATTACCATTCATATGCTTCATCTCTCGTGGGCAAATGGTGACATTCCAATGAACTGGTAATCCAGGAAAATCCTCACTTTTCTTTTCCAAAGCTGAGGCAGGTAACCTTTCATTGCAATACATTTTGTCAAAGCTACTGGATAATTCAGCTAAAGAAGGAACATCTGAGATCAGGTCGGATGAAGAAGCAGAATTGAACAGACTGGGCGCTTGCTTCCAGGGTACAGGACCTGATCCAGCCAACTGATTCCAACCTTTAGCAGATAGATCTCTAAGTCTATCCGATAAACGATTTTGAAGGGAAAAAGATTGTGGCCATGGCAGGTTAGAAGGCTGAGAAACAGATAACAGAATAGAATTACTATGCCAAAACTGTTTCATTCAATGATCCAAACAGGACATAAAAATAAGATATTGTCTAAGCATCATCTTTCAGCAATGAATTCAGCTTGATTGCTCGCCTCGGACTTTAAGATTTAAAGGAATAAGCCAGTAGTAACAAAAGAGCATTATCAACTAAGAGAGGACATGTGTAAACCCTGGGTAGAAAAACAAAGGCAAACCCTGACTAGTTTGATATTCATAAAGTTAGACATCCCAAAAGAAACAAAACCAAGAGAGGTAACCAAAACCGATGTGGAAAGAAAGAGAGCGGACAATTTAATACAAGAGCAGTGTCAAAAAAATGTCTCAACGATATATAGCAGGTTTGTCTGGCCATAATTTACTAGGAAGAGCAGCAAAGGAAAATTGAAGTAATTATCTAAAACAGTATCAGATGTGACATTCCTTATAATTGATTCTATCGAATTTTTTGTGTGACTATAAATGCCAAAATGAAATAAGAATTCCAGCTTCAACATTTTTCAATTTCGTCACACTTCTTGATGAACTGGTCTTTTCCAGATTTACTTTGAAAGAACATGTATTATTTCAACCAAAAATCTTTACCTTATTTGTCCATTGACAATGAAATGACAACTTCAATAGTTCATTTCACCAGAAATAGAGAAAAAACAAAGACGGCATCAATAAAACCCATAGGATACTCATGCATGCAATACAAACCACATAAGTCAATCCCAAACAGGGGAGGGGAAGGAATAATGTCCAATCAGTAAAGAAACTTACCATAATAATATTTTTGCGGGCACATGTATAACATTCAATTCCTCCAGGATCCAACAACATGAAGGAATGACTTGAAACAATACATCCACAATGAATTCTCTGAAAAGAATGATTAATCATCAGTTAAAACTACGTAATTCTAACTCAGTTTCGGGAATCAATGTAAAACCCTTTGCATCAAACACAGTAAGAGGAATACTATAAAGCATTCAAGTAACATTAACCAGCAATTACGACTACATAATTCAAACTCAGCTTTGGAAACCTATGTAACATCCTTTGCATTGACCATAGTAACAGTAACAATAATAAAGCATTTCAAAGAACCATAAAAAAGATTTGACTCACCTTTCTACAAGTCTCACAACTCCTCCAACCAGAAGCATTTGAGTGAAAAATTTCACAGAACTTCCCGTCTTCAAAAGCAGAGCTAAGTATCACAGAACAACCAAATTTTACTAAAAGAATAGCACATATGCATCATGCAAGAGAACAATATCAAAACACATGATGAGCAACAAGCACAATTATTTACATATAGCCAACTAAATTCTTGAACAACACGTTTCTTATCAAGTACAAAAGACAAAATGATGTTATATATGTGCTCTTTCTACAATAAAGAAAGAGTGAAAACAAATGTTTATGCAATCAGAAAGGTCAACCTCCGATATTGAACCTATTAAAACCTCTTATGGCAGAAATAACAAAAGTCTTTTGACCAGATAACACATAGAATGTAAATCATCCATGCAGTTAGTACACAAACCAACCACAGGTATAAAAATACAAATAATTTAGAGAATCACATTAACTAAAGAATGTGGGATGAACAGGGAAGAATCTGATTGAAGATAAGCATTCAGACAGAATAAGTTAATCACATTAACTACAGATACACAACTGCTTTCAGATGAATATAGAAAACAATATATCAGAGCCACCCTAACAAGAGAAGAAAATGTTAAACTCAAACTACGCATTTGAAAAGTAGACACAAATTGAAAAGAGAAATATTCATGTAAACAATAATGACTTCAAAAACCATAACTAGAAAAAAAACAAAGAATAACCTCGATCACAGAACATCTACTGAAGCAACAAAAAAACACAGTCATGATTCATTAGTAAGGAAGGAGATCTACAACTATAGAAGAAAAAAGGAATTGTCCATCTAATATTAAACTTTAGTTCAATGCGGCCAATCCTAATATCTCACTCAAAGTAATTCCTGATTCCTAAGGCGAGAACAATTTTTTTCTAAATAAATGTTGCCCAAAAACACAATTAGGTAATAGTTTCTTTAACTTCCCTCCCTCTCTTAGAAGAGACAATTTCTCCATGCTAAAATGTAGATATTAAGTAATAGCACTTGAGTTACAGCAAATAGCACATCGTGAGTACTTTGAAAAATACAACACTAATTTAAATACTTTTGGCATATTAAATATAATTCAAAATGACAATAATGAGTAAATAAACTGCTAATGTATACTTAAAACTAAACTCTCAATGAAAAATTTACTAGTACAACTCCAGAAATAATCAAATTCTAAATGACAAACCATAAAACCTAATATTAAACATTTTAAATAATATCATTACTATTCATCGAAAAAAAAAAATCAACTTTAAAGGAGTTCAACGTCTTGGCATAGACCTTCATTGACTACAACAACCCACCATTTTCCTGATAGGTACAATTGGTCACATGGAGCAATCATCACTTTCGAGCTCTACCGAAAACCAAACTTCAGTAAAACAATTTAAAGCAATGCACTTTTAAAAAGTTTCTATTCTCAAGATTTCTTAGGTCCTCCACCACCCCTTTTAATAGGACCACCTCTCATTTGATCCACTCTCTCGTCGGAGACTCTAGTGATCTCCTTATCAATAGACAAAATCACAGTGCAAAGTTTCCACTATAATCTCCTCAATAAGTACATATGGTCAACATAGAAAGAAAAAACACCAGAACTAAGAAACTTTTCACAGTACAGTAGTACACTTATAGGCTAGCACGAAGACCAGTTGCATGTGCCATATCTCAGTATTAATAATTATGTCAACAATGCCCACACTTAAACAAATACACTAAGCAGAGGAGCTCATACAAAATTTCTGTTCTAGATGAAACATCGACAAGAAACAGCAACGAATCCATAATCATAACTACATAACATGAAAGCACCAAACCCGTCGCTATGCCTAACTTAGTTCCAAATTTAAAACACAACAGAATTAGAAAAGCACTAATTACATCTCCGACAGCAATAACTGTATGAAGTAGTGAAATCAAAGAGGTGCGTTGAACCCATACCACCGAATCCCCAAAGAAAAAGAGAGAGACTGCCATTTACTTCAAAATCGTCGTAAGTTTATAAAAAAAAAAAAAAAAAACGAATTCACATCACAAGCCTAATTACTCAATACCCTCCAAAAAATAATTTCCTTTTTTTTAAACAACATAATAAAGCAGTAAACTTTATCCAAATTTGCAGGAGGAATGCCCAAACCTAGAAACCTCAGCTAACTGATAATAATCCCAATCTCTTTAACTACTGCCACGTGTAACTTGCTCCAAAATCCAAATTCAAAAAAATAAACAGAAACACAGAAATAAAAAATAATAATTTTTAAAAAATAAAAGAAGAAACAAATAGGAATTTTGGTTTCGTAAAAAAATTCAAACAGAACACTGTGTGAGTCAACAAAACAGTGAAGCGGTAAAATTACTAACCCGCATCGATCACAGAGCTCGGCTAGCTCTCCGCTACGGAGCCTCCAACCTTTCTTAGGTCTTTCGGGCCTCAATTCCTTGCAGTCAGAATTAAAGCACAGCTTGGACGAAGAAGAAGAAGCCGAAGCCATGGCGGCTCTGAACCCCAACAAATCCACAACCGCAACGGTTTGTGCGGCCTGATCTGCAATCAGAGAGATGAAAGGAAGGAGAGAGAAAAGGAAGAGGGTTTTAGAGAGAGAAAGTGGAGGAGAAGGCGTGAGTAGTAGTGAGTGTTTTTTAAGTGAGAGAAAGTGTAAAAACGGGGTTTTTTAAAAAGTAGTAGTTGTTGTACCACCACTGTTCATTCGGCGTCGTCGTTTCTCTCTCCCTCTCTCTCTCTCTCTCTCTCACTCTCCACGGACAAAATGGGAAAACTTTGTTCTCTCTCTTCTAACTATATATATGTTTTTAATTTCAAACCTAATTGGATCATGTACAAAATTTCAAGCATCAATTAATATTACAATAATGATTCATGCATGAAAAAAAAAAGTATTTTCAATATATCAATTAATATTCACTTTTTTTTTAATTTTAATATTTTAAAAAGTGGTTATTAATGTTTTTGTTTCTTCTTATTACAGTTATGATATTATTTCCTTCCATAAAAAAACAAACCGTGAGACTTTTAAAACACACTACTTTGCCACCAGCCTCTTCTTGACGTGTTTGTCCCTTGTCCGTTTTCACATTAAAGAAGAAAACAACACATGAGGCTCTCATTTAATAAAATAATAATAAAACTTAGAGTTAATTAAATGTTACCTAATAATAATAATGTACTAGATATAGTTTTATGTTATAGTATTTATTATTTATATTTACATAAAATTGAAAAAAGAAAAAGAGTGAAAAAATAGACGGGGAAAACACGACAAGGGCAGATCGGTAATTAGAGGGGGTTTGACTGGTGCCGGACGCGTTGGAATCGAAGTTAAGGAATGAGGATAATGCGAGCACGTGAAAGGAATGGAAGGGGCGAGTGGAGTCAAGCTCTCACGCGCTGCGAGTGGGGGTTTTTAAGTTGGAATATCCAATTATCTTGCATGGCCCGCGAGCTCACGCTACGCAATCACGTAATTCGCAACTTCCAACGCCTATTTCCACTTCTCTCTTGTTCAGAGCACGCGCTTTTTCGTTTTTGACTCTTCACGTTATGTTTCTAAGAACTTTGTTCTGCGCCTTCAGAAAATTGTCCTTTTTTAATGTGTTTAGTGTAACGTCATGTTTGGAGAAGTTTTATTTATGCTTTATTCAAGGATATCCAAGAAAAATAGAAAATAAAGTTATTTGAATTAAAAATTAAGAAAGTTTTTGTATTAAGTTTGATTAATATGATAGGATAATTTTATTGTATATTAATATATTTAGAAAATAATTCATAAAATAAAAACAAACATTTCGAAATACTATGTTTCTACAAAACCTGAAGTTAGACACACAAAAAATATTTATAATAGGAATTATTCTCACAAAATATCACCCCTTAATTAGGTTGAGTGATTTAAATTTAATTTATTAAAATTAGTTATACTAAAAAGGAGTCTCTTTCTCAATAGGATACAATCATTATTAATCATTTTGGAAGTCATAAATGTATCTCCATTAGGAAATTTGTAATCACTTGAAAAAACAATAAGACTTAAAAATATGAAGACCAATAATTCAAAATAAAGCAACTCCAACTATACATATAATTTTAGAATGGGAGTAACATTGAGGATATGAATAATATTCTATTTTGATAACTATCTCAAAGGACATAATCATGTTTAGTATCTTCCTTGAAAAAAAGTTAAAATAATATAAATTAAAATAAAATAAATCCTACATAAAATTAGATAATATTAATGTTAATATTCATTAAAAATAATTAAATAAAAACTAATTTTAAGAACTAAAATAATTAGTTATTATTTAATTAAATTAAAGACCATTTTATAAATTAAAAAAATTATTGATATTTAAAGTAATTTTTATTATTAATTAAAATTTATAAAATAATTTCTAAATTGGTATTTAACCCTTATATTTTAAGGTTTTAGCTATTTATTAACTAATTTAGAATTTAAAATATTAGTAACTAAAATTTATTAACTAATATAAATATTAATTTAAAAAATATTTTATAAATTTTTATTAATAATAAAAATTATTTTAGATACTAATAATTTTTTAATATTTAAATTAATCATAAATTTTAAATCCTAAACCTCAGATAAAATGATGGAGAAGAGTTAGTAAGCTACAATTATTTAAAATTAAAAATGAGCCCAAATTGAAAGATGAATTATGTATGATTCTATATAGATATTTATGATTGAAGAATTTATGCATGCAACCAATATCCCAACCGTGCAAACTCTTCAGATCTCTTAATATTTTGATAAATATAGAATGCATATTTAAAAATTGTGCATGTGAAGATGAAGACAAGGCGTGTTCCATGGTAGAGGAGGTAGTTTGGGAGCAATGGATGTTCCAACCAAATGCATGCATTCAACTTGAAAATGACAAACCCAACAACCAATTTGAAAGTGTAGTCATCCTTAATTATCGGTGGAGATGAAGAAAGACAAGAAACCACTTTGATTTTTGGTCTTATGATATGATAAACACTATAGTGTTAGACACCAACACACCTTCCACATAACTCGTTAACAAACCAATCTCGACCACATCTAAGCATCTACGATCCTTCTACCAACAACGTTGTTCTCCTCGTTTCTTGTTTCCTCCCAAAAACCAACACGTTTGCATAGTGCTCCCTTCTTATCATTGCAACCATAGAATCCATAGATTAATTCAAGGTTTATTCAAGTTTCTTCCGACCATAACTAATCACCGCCTTCATAAATCAAAGCTTTTTTTAACCAAAGCTTGTTGATGAAAACAAGACTGCCACACCATCCAAAACTTCTTCTATGGAGATTCACTATCAAATATAAAAAAAATTACTTTATCAACCCTTAACTTGTCGTATCAAATATATTGTGTTCAAATTAATTGTATTGTCCATGTATCTTTATAGATAAAGTGGGTATAAATGGTATATATTGTACAATTGTTAATGTGCCGGTTGTTTTCTCGTTTCTCACTTCAAGTCTCATCCTTTAATTGTTGGAATTCGATTGGAATTGATATGAAAAAAGTATTATGACGATCAAGTAAGTATTGTGTGTTAAAAGTGTATAGTGAAAGCTGATTAAAGCGTACCTTACATTTCACTACAGGATATATTTATAATGTTTAGTCACGAGTCTTTATTGTGATGGACCGAATCTATCAAATATTAGTGTAAAACGATTTTTAGCATGATCTATGATTTATAGGGAAATATATTGATATATTTAGGGTGTCACCCAGATTTAATGAAACATAATCATGATTCATAAGGATTTTTCATAATTATCATTTATTAAATGTCTTTAATATATTAATACGATCGGTCAGTCACATTGACATAATATCATATATTATTACGCTTATAATATAATGTTTCATTAAGTGTGTTCTTAAATGAAAAATTAATTTACACTATGTTACAAAGTATTTTTAAATATGTTAATGCTTTAATTGGATATAATTTTGAGGGGAATAATTAAGAGCGTGTATTTTATCTACTGGTGAGGGTTGTCACCCTATAAATTGAGCATAAGTTAATTCTAGTGTGGTCGAAATTACTTTTTTTTTTATAAACTATATTTTTCAAAGCTTGAACTAGTTTAAGAAAAAAATATTAAATCTGTGATTCTAGTGAAATAAAACATTTTTCACAAAAATAGTAATGTCAATTTAAAATAATTCATTAAAATCCTAATAAATAAAAAGAAAACAAAAATACTCAACAGATACACGGTTATAAATATTTTTGATAAAAAAAATAAATGTTATCTTATTTATCTATTTTATAAGTAACTTTACTGGTTTGGTAAAATATATAAAAACAAATTATTGTACAAGATTTTAATTTGTAAACTATAAGTTATACCTTTAACTTATTTAAATTTTTATTATATTTTTATTCTTTTATTGTTTTTACCATTTACTTTCTTTAATAGTTTGAGTTAATACAGAACAGTAATTGAAAAATATATTGAATACTTATTTTAATTATTTTTCTGGTTTTAGTATTTATTAAATGTTTTTTTTATATAGTTCAACTTAAATAAAATAAAAAATAAAAAATTGAAATAACTAATAATTAATCACATCATGCTATGTGAAAGTAAATAAATTTTTTAATTTAATTAATGATACTCTTTAAATCAGTTAGTTTAAATAAATGTTACATGTAATATAAAGAGATGAAAGTTGTAATTACATATCTCCTTTTGATTTTGCTTTCAATTTCGTTTAGGTTTTTTATTCTACTAATCAATCATTACTTCAATTCACCACTTTTATTAACACATGATTTGAAGTGCTGCAAATTACTAACAAAAGTTAAAGTTAACCTATCACCAAAACAGAGCCTCAGAGGTTTGTCTCTGTCTTGCAGACCCATCACATTTGCCAAGAACCAACTTCCATTTTATTCACACCAAGGAACAAAATCTATCATCTCAAATCAAAATCACATTCTGACTATACAATATATAGTACCATATGGGATTTATGGACAAAAACTAAGTAACAATAACATCATAAAGTAAACTACACAAGAACACATGCAAGGAAATTATATTTTAAATATCTTAGTAAAAATATATAAATATGAATAACTATATTCCAAAACTCAAATAAAATTTTAAAACTTCTCAAACGTTCTTACACCTACATCATTATTTGTTCGTGTACGTAATACAATCAATGTAGTTCATAACACAACAAAGAGGATATGCTAAACCAATTTTAGATGCATTGAACGGATTAGACATTCGTTCAAGTTTAAAGCTCGGGTGTGGAGCAAATATGGAGTAGAGAATATCCAAAATATGTACTTCAATCCACTTAAGTTTTAGCTAAGCAAATTTAACAGATTTTGCATACTAAATACTAACTTGTACTAGAAATTTAACATTTCCAACAACTTAAATATATTTTTGAAGTTGTGTTAAAGACCAATTCAAACAACATATAAGTATTTTCTCTTATCTTAATTGTTTATTTTCAAAGAGATTTTCAAAACCAAATAAAGGGTTACTTTAAAATCTATGAACCCAGAGTACGTTATCCAGACATAATATATGTTGAAAGATGATATTTTTTTAATTGTCTTTACCAAAACTGATGTAAAAAATACAGTGAATGGATAATAAGATATCTTTATAATAAATAAAAACTTATTATTAGATTTAAAAATATAATTGAAATAAATTGAGTATTATCTAATTTTTGAATAGATAGTTTGGAAAAAGAAAAGTTAGAAAGAAAATAAAAGAGATAGAAACAAGGGGAACGGTTGTTGCCCTTTGTTTTCAAGGGTTTACAAACTCAACTATTGTGATTTATAGATTTTAACATCCGTTTAAAAATGTCTTATTCTTCTTATTTTATCAAATACTTTATTAACGACGAAGATTTTGAATAAGAATCTTTAAAATCTTAACTAAATTGCCAGTGATACCATGTTTTTTTTATCGATAACTTTTTCATCAACATAATTATTTTTATTGAATCTTCTTTTTTTTATTAATTTTGTATGTTATAGATGAACTTTGATATCTTGACACCCATTCATAAAAAAAAAACTACCTGATAAATAACTATATTAACATTCTAAACATATATTTATATGTTATTATATTAGTAAATAAAGTAGTTAAGTAGGTTTTTTTTTTCATAAGAGTTCTAAAGTATATTTTTTCATAAGTATGTCATTACCTGTTAGGTGACTAAAGACAAAATAAGAAAACAAAAAAATGTAAGCAGTAAACTCTTATTTTGGTTTATCTCTTGTATAGTGATAATTTTATTTGGTCAATTTTTTTTTTTCACTGAAGTTATATATGGATACTGTTTGACTTTTATAAGAACCTTTATCATGACATGTTTGATGTCATAGATTTTATATTAGTATTATCTTATTTGCAATGATACTCTCAACTAGTAACATCAAATGGGACAAAAACTTTAGGTTAAATTTTTACATATGAATACTCAATAACCCATGATTAAGGCATGTGACATAGGTCCAACCTAGTAATGTTATAGCTTTTGAAAGGTGTCAATGAGTGTTTTTAAAGTATTGGATAAGAAAATAATGGAATTGGTTATAAAAAAATAAATTTGAATTTTAAAGTAATTGAGAATATTAAAGATGTATTCATTTTTTTTAACACTATGTTCTTCAAATATCTCTTAGCAAAAACAAGTGTTAAGATAATAATACAATAAAAATTGAAAATAACATCCACGCCTTTTAAAACTTAACTTATAAAATAATGATAAAAAAATACAAGTGTTAGGAAAGTCATATTTCGAAGCATAAAAAATTATAATTTTTATTTTTTATCAATAATAAAGATTGAATAACAAAAACTAAGGGTGGTTCAACCCTTCTACATACCTAAATAATATGAATCAATTTTTCTGATCTCCCAGACTAACATAAAAAATTATAATAAAAACAGTTAAAAACTTACTTAAAAACTTATAGTAAGTGGTTCATTGAATAATTGTCTTAAGTTGAATTGTGAAGTATAATAATAATTAAAAAAAAATAGTTCTATGCATATGAGGTATAGAAGAAACATAACAAATGTATGTTTACAAATCAAAATTACATGCATACGAGGTGTAAGTAAAAACATAACAAATGCATGCTTACAAATACTGTTTTGATGTTTAAACTATTAAGAGTACATACAAATAAAATAAAAAAAATGTAAAAATGATAAGAATAATTATGAGTTAAAGTGAGATTTTCTTGTAGTTGAAGTATTGTTATATATAGGTTCTAAAATCCTTGCATTTAGGACTAGAAATGAATATAAAGATAAAATAGTTATCCTTTTTGAATTAATTATGTTTGATACTATGTTTAAGATATAACATAAAATAGTAAATTTCTTCAACTTTATCTCTTATATGGTTATGTGTTGATAAAACTAATTTATAAGTAACTTTACATTATCTCACATGAAATAGTATAAAAACTCTAAACTAAAGATCTTAGTATAAGTACCTGAATATATATTTTTAGTTCAAACCCTCATTTTTGTTTACTTTTATGGGATGGAAGAGTTTCAATAAGCTTCAAAAAATATTATGATAAAATATAATTTAAAACTTTAAAAGCTTAAGGCTTAACATATTGTTAAACTCAGAGAAATCACATGTCTTAATATTATTAGGCTTCAGATGCATTGTTACCTTTAAAATCAAATATTTTTATCGTGATTTTGCCTTTAAAAATTTAAAATTAAGGGTGTTTAAAACTAAACCAACCCAATTTAAAATTGAATAAAAAAAATTGAAACACAATAAATCAAATTTTGAAAAAAATTACATTACACATAGGTCAAAATTAAATCACACTGTGTTGAAAATACCTTTACTTAAAATATGTCATGATCTCAGAATTTACTTAAAATATGTCATAAATTATGTGTCACTTTAATCAATAAAGATACATGCCTTTTGGACATATGAGAAAACCGGAATAAACTATTCCACCAATAAACGTTAGACAAGTTGGTTGATTGGTGTAATAAACAATTAAAATTTAAAAATATTGTTTTGTCCTGCAGATTATTATTTAATAGTTACTTGGATTCATCTTTCGATGTTAAAGTTTGACACTTCGAAAGCAATGGCGGTTTTTTCAAGATGGTTAAAGCTTGGGTTCATTCCACAATTCCTTTTCAATAATGACAAATAACTTCAACTTTCTATATTCCTTCAAGAGCAAGACGACAACCATAAATTCTCATGCCTCTACCATTCAAAAGAAAACTCAAAACATCTTAAACTTTCACATTTTATAAAACTAATTCATAATATTTATAATATATAATTAAGAATAATCTTCACTTTACCACTAAGAGTTAATTAGATTATCAATTCTTAAACATGTTTGTAGGGTATTTTACGGCAAACAAAGGTTAAAACAAGCTATAATTCTATGGGGAACAAACATTAGAAATAATATATCAATTTTATTTAATAATCTACCTTTTGCAAAATTAAAATTCTCAAAAAGATATGAAGTTGGATTATAAAATTTGTAACAATCAATCCTCATGATAATCATCTTTTTTTGCATGAATGATATATTTTTAAATTTTTTATCATTGCAATTTTATTCATTAACAAGATTCATTTTAAAATAAATAAAATACTTTTTTTACACCTTTTAAGTAAAAGAGTCTTAATATATTAAATGAATCAAATACTTGGTGGGGATTCGTAGATACTCAGAGCAAATGTTATGTTCTCCACCACAGTCCAATTTATGAAATTTGTATTCATATCTCACTCACAGAAAATTTACAGAGATTGAAGATTTTTTTTCAAGTTTTTCCATCAAACAAAAGAAGATTGTAATTAAAATGTTTAAAGGAATTTTTAGTTAAAAAAACTTGTGGTACACAATAAACAATAACCTTATGTCCTCATTGCTAGGGACAACTAGTGAATATAGTGATTGTTAATAAAAAAAAAATCAATTAAACTTGGTAAAGGTGGTCATGTTTTTTTTCTTTTTAAAATTTGGTTGAGAGAATAAGCTCCTTTTTTTTATCAAACAAAATTTAAGATTAACAGAATTAAGAAAAAAATTGGAGGCAGAAATAGATTCACATGCATTGACGTGTTTGCATTTTATAAAACCCCAGTTTCCTAATTTCTTTATTTTAACCAATGGTTATTGGTATAAAATAGTATACAAGAAATGAAAGTTTTTGCAATATGATCTAACACATCAAATTACAGTGTAAAACGTTATTTAGACCCTTATCAAATTTAATCAAGCAATGAAGATTGGATTTAAAATGTAGAAAGTGGGCCATGGTCTCACTTTTATCATTTATACTCTAATTTATGTGGTGCTGTACAAGATAAACAAGCCATGGAAGTTTCTGTCTGTACATATGTGTGTAACGACTGTAAACAAAATTCACCAAAGGGAATTGACTAAGCAAAATAATTAAACCAAAGTTTGTGTGTGAAAACTCATCTCAATACTACCATTGGTAATTGGTCTAGTAAGTTTGAAAAAATCCATGACAAGACAAAGAAAAAGAGAGAGTATTATATAGGAGTAAAAAGTGTTGCTAAACCTTGATCCACTGCTATCTGCAATTTGTCATAGGCCATCAAAGTCTTCTCCTCACACTTGTAAGTTCCTTTGCCTCTTGCCAGAACCTCACCATCCGCATCTATGATCCCTTCTTTCTCTTTGTCTTTGATGCGTGGACCAGGTTGCAAGCTGAAAGCTTTCACCTGTATATTGTTGTGAAGATACAAACTTTAGTAAGTTTCGTAACGCAAATAAACCAAAGCATGGGCATTTCAAAAGCTCGAAGTAACTGCTAAAAAGCATTGCGTTTAAACATATTCATGATCACACCTTTAGGTACGTGACGTACGGAGATTTTACATGTTCTCCTGTACTCAAGTCTGACATCATTGATAGTAATGGTAGCGTTGGGCAATTCTTGGTAATGATCAAGTCCAAATAACCATCAGAGAACTGCATTTACAAGATTACAGTAACAAAGGCTCAAATCCGTAAGTAATAATGCTTATCATACATATGCATGTGAATGTGAGCCTGTGTATAACACAATGTCCTCCACTTGGCAGAACCTTTTGAGAGTGAAAATTTAGACCATTAACAATATTCAGATGGATTTTCTTAGATGTGAAAAACTCATGAAGTAATAAAGAGTTCAGATGGTTCATAGTATAGTGGTGTCTAACATGTGAATATTTTTATAAAAATAAAATTAAATTAAAGAGTTCAGATATTTATACTCTATTGTGCTAATTTTAATCTTCAATTTCCATACATTGTTGTTAGTGAATCATTAAAATCGAGCAAATTAAGATGTAAATAATAACTTCTTATTGTAAAAAGCTACTATATATAGGGTGTATATGCTATCAAATTGATACATAACTGGTCCTAGTAATGGTGTCATCACTGTCATACACAATTGGAAACATTTCCCACTCAAAACTGACCTTTGCATCAGGTGCTGCCAGTGTGTCTTCCGCACCCCAAGGTACATTGTGAAGCCAGACAGAAATAAAGGGTCCATTTATAACTCTCCAATTCAAATTTTCCACGTTTATTTCAGGTCCTAGATAACAAAGCCTTTCTTTATTAGCATGTTCTGCTTCATTTGGACCACTGTTGCTCCCTTTGCTAGTAGTAGATTTTCCAGGGTAACTTGTTGGCTCCCCAAAAGCTTCATACCCAGGTGCAGGCACAAAAGAAACACATCCAATGTATTGCCTCAAATTCAAGAGTCGACAGAGACCCTAAAGCAGGAAAGCAGCGAGTAAAGAAAACTATAATGAACAAATTCAATCACTTATCTGTCAAACGAATCGCAGTGCAAGTTTTCCAATGAAAATCAAAGTTGCATTACAAGCAAAGTTATGTTACATCCTATACTTCCTCACTAAAGGATTATTACAAAAACAAAGAGGTTATAATCACCCTTCAAAACAGAAATGAAAAAAAATGAGGGAAAGTAAGAAATCATCCGCTAAGAACAAAACCAATTGCCCTTAGTCCTTACCACAAAGCAATTATGCATTTCCCTTTTCCTTTATAATTTGGATCAATTTCTCAAGAGACAAGTAAAACTACCCTATGAAATACCAAGTAAAACGAAAGTGCTGAAAAACTGAAAATAAACAGCACCAAAATTAGAGAGGTATACAGTATATATTGGACTAGATTGACACTTTTGTCAAGTGTGTATACAGATTTTTTGTAAAAGGATCTCTTCCTTTAAAAATACTTTTTTAGTTCATCATATGTTTTTTTGTCTCATCCTTTCAAAATAATCTGAAACATAAAAAATGAAAAATCTAATTAAAATAAAAAAAAAAACTATTCAAAATAGCTTCTAGCATCTCATAAAATTAGCCACTTCTTTAAAAAAAATTACTTTTATGATTGTAAACTGTAAAAAATAGACACTCACTCACACTTAAATTCTCTCTAAAAGAAACACTCTTCTTTGATTCTCTCTATTGTATTTCTTTCTGTGGTGTATCTTACAATTGAGAGAGCATCCTATTTATA
>Ga0123342_1003113_pt1 | contig 26967 bp, 13 predicted proteins | sample Turbeawhitnodule_FD_89960 | JGI IMG/M metagenome (GOLD analysis project Ga0123342, IMG submission 89960) | Root nodule microbial communities of legume samples collected from Mexico - Turtle bean Mexico white nodule | ecosystem: Host-associated > Plants > Roots > Nodule | place: Mexico: Nepantla...
CCTTCTTGCTTTCAGAATCAGTCCATTGAGACCAAGGTTTTTCAATGGAAGATCCATCTTTTTCAAATTTTGGAACAAAGGGGTCATTTTCAATTGCATCCCAAATACCTTTGTCAAGTGATTTCACAAAGATTTTCACTCTGACTTTCCAAAATTGGTAGTTCAAACCACAAAACAAAGGTGGTCTGTTGATGAAGCACCTTCCCCAAAAGGTAGTCTATCAGCCATTTAAAAATAGTTTTAGGATCACACTTGAATAAATTTCAAGAACCAAACTCTTGATGCCAATTGTAAGAATGTATGGCTTTAAACTAGAGGGGGGGTGAATGGTTTAAAGAGGGTTTTCGCAAACTTTTCAGTCTATAATGAAATTACTTTGAGAAAACTTGATGAAGAAATCAGTTTGCCAAAAACACAAAGCAAATTAGCACAGCACCAGAAAAACAATCAGTTGTTTTGTAGAAACAATCGGTTGTTTATACCAATTCACAATATAAAACTGAAATTAAAGAGTTCAAGGGATAGAGAGATTGAACACACAGGTTTATACTATATCACACTCTCTTTGATCCAAGCAATCTCAAAGCAATCTCCAACTCTTCAAAAGCCAAATCAGTGAAAAACTCAAATCTGTTTTTCTTTGATTAAATCTCAGTTGTTGTTTGTTACAAAATCTGAACAAACTATTTATTGCATTCAAAGACTGGTCAAAGCATTTAAAACTAGAGCGTATTCAGTTACAAAATCATTTAATGCTCAGTCAAAGCACAAAACAGTTTTCAATTATGGTCCCAAAACAAACAATCGGTTGAATGCTCGAATCAATCGGTTGTTTTGGTTTGACAGCAAGTAAACCATCAAAAACAGTTTTCAACCTTTCTAAAAACACCTAAGTATAAAACAATCGGTTGTTTCCACAAAACAAGAGGTTGTTTTTCACTTAGTTTGAAAAACACTTTTCAATTAAAAAGTTTGAGAATGCTTAAGCTTTGGATTCAATCAAGAGTGGATTTAACACATATAATCTACCCCAGATCCTATCTAAAGACAACTCAGCAACAACAAGCACATCCAGTCTTCCATCAACCTTCAAAGGGTTTGGATTCTTCAAAGCTTGAACACACTTGATTCAACAAGTTTGTTATACTAGCTTTGATGCATTACATCTTAGATGAACCCATGATTTTCTTCTTTCTTTCTTTGTCTCTATGTTTTATCTTTTGCAATATGTGGGGGATTATTGTAAAACCATATGAACAAATATTGCAAAACGAAAAAAGGTTATGCGCAGAAAACCCTAGCGATTTTTCGGTGCCATTGGAGGAGATCTCAGAAGTGCAACTGAGACTCGATCTGCTCCGAGATTGACGCACGATGTTTCTCTCTCCACCCAAAATCGTGGTCGCACGACCGGGAAGGTTCACATCCTTCATTTTCTCTGCAATCTTCCCCACAGTTCCAGCGGTTGCTCTGTTTCCGACGGTCAGATAATGGAACGTGTCACTAATCTAGGTTGTGAAGATGCAACAGATTTGGATTTTTCTCCCTATATAAAGAAGGGTTGTGTTCTCTCATCTCACTCACAACTTCATTGCCTCTTCATCTTCCTCATCTCACTCACACTTTTCATCTTCCTCTCTTTCTATCTTCCTCTTCACTCATTTATTCTTTTCTTTATAATTTTTCTGGGTTTGTTGGGTTCTTACTCTTTTAAAAGTAGCTTGCTAGTTCTGATCCTCGAAAATTTTGGACTTGCACAATACACCGCAGATAAGTCTTTACGAACAGTGATTACCCACGTCTCATAAAATCAACTTTGGTCATGTTTTAAATCCTTATTTACTACACATTTCACATGGTCTTAACTATCACTTATTGAATTTAGTAAAATTAAAATCTAACTATTTTGAATAGTCAATTTTACAATAATAATATTCATTAAGTATGATATTTATGAAATATGATAACACATATTCACACAACCCAACCCATCTAAAATATGAACAACTCTAAAAGCTACTCTTGACATCAAAAGTAGAAACCCCTTATATCAATTCTACTATTTTTTTTATTTTTTGACATACAAACTCTTAATGATTAAGTGTTAATGCAAGGGATGTTAAATAATAATATATTTATTTATTTATATCCTTTGTATCTTTATATACTCCGATTAGAATTAATATGAGAAACTCTATTCCTCTTCCTTTTGATGAGTTTTATCCTTTGTTTCATTATTTCATGGTTAACTAACATGTGTTGTTTTCATAAGAGGCATGAAGACTGAAATAAGACGAGATAAAACCATTAAGTAGGCAAACACTAGTTTCTTGATTACAAGTTGAAAATAGTCATTAATTAAGGTGCATGGTGCTGACATTGTGAAGGTGGTAGAACGTAGGAGGTGGGAAGTACAAGGTAAAAATACTAACGAAGGTGTCTTTGTTTTGAAATCTTCTTTGAGATAGTAACAAAGCAAAGAGAAGGTAAATAGATGGATGATCAAGATATGAAATACATGGGATTGGGGAGTTTGAAAGTGCGTTTGCCCAAACATTCTCCTTCAAGATCACTCCACTGGTCTCCAACATTTCCCCATATTCTGTACCCTTCTGCTTCTATCTCCTTACGAATTGCTGACTTGTATTTCACTGCACTTTGCCCTTTGTATTCACCACTCCTACACAAACCAAACTACAATCATATTAATATTTGGATGATCCAAGTTCACATCATCACCAATCCAAAAAGTTGTTTTGGTTAACTTTTGTTTCACTGATACTAATCAACCTTTGCACAATTTAGCCAAGTCACATATATTTTATTAAAATTCTTCATTGACTAATGATTAAATATTAAGAGCAGTTTGAGCTTAGACTTTTCCATTGACGAGGACAAGTCGACCAAAAGTGATGGTGAATCTCTTTTGTTCGTTTGGCCTGGACTGCCTTCTACAGCACACCAAGACGAAAAGTAAATGAAGAGGAAGCTTTCTTTATGGATTTTGCGTGCACGGACGTTGACCAGGACAATACGGAGAAAAATGTTTTAGCTGACCAAGTCTTTTGCCCTTTTTTTTCTTCATCAAATCCATTCACTTCAACCAAAAGCTACCATCATTTTCTCCTCTTTACTTTTAAACATTACAATACTAACTGTATCACTGATTAGATGTTGAACTGATATACCAAACATAGTTTTCTTACCTTTAAATCAACAACTACAATTAACTTTTCACTCTCCTTTTCTAATTATCAACCACTTTTAAGCACAGGGTCACTTAGACCAGGTATTTGACAGCTACACCCACATAACAGAGGGTTTGTATTGTTCAAAGATTAAAAGAAAACACGATATTAATGCGTTTTATTATATATATATATATATATATATATATATATAGAGAGAGAGAGAGAGAGAGAGAGAGGGAGGGAGAGAGCAATAACATAAATTCATCTGTTTTTTTAAGATAATAAAATTTATCAGTAAATAATCAAGTCCACCTTAAATCATAATGATTCTAGTAAATAACCTTAAATGAATTGGTGGGTAGACATTCCAGAAGCACTCGAACACAGATATTAATTTTAATGTGCTATTTTCTTTCCTAATGGCATGACATTACATGCACTTTGATATAATATATTTGGTGTCATCACATATGTATATATCATGGTCAAATTTTTTGTTCATTTAATAAAAACCACCTATGAAATTAATATTTTTCATTTATTGGCTTGGTGTCTGTGCTTAAGTGCTGGTTGCATGATGATGTGATATGATTGTGAAATTTAGTAATTATACGAATTATGCAGATGGGATTAATTATGTGGAAGGTGGCAATGGAAGAGTTTGGATATATATGAAAAGAATCCTATGCCAGTGGAAAAAATGGACTCAGAAATGCACCATCTCTGCACATTTTCCATGTCCTTTTTTCTTTCTCATTATTGAATGCAGTGTCATGTATCACTAGCTGTAAATAACAGAAAAGATGAAAGTTTCAATGCTAGGACAATGGACTTTGTCAACCACCACGCTAGAAATGTGTTTGCAATCCTCGTCATCCTATCCTTAAATTAACTGTCTATTTGTGCTGTAAATAAATAAAAAAAACATGTTTTTTGCTTATTTTTTAAAACAAAATCACTCTATCATAAGATTTCTTGTTACGACTCAATATGCAGATTAGATACCTAACTCCTCCCGTTTTTCAGTTGCCGACCTGATGTGCATGCACCAAATATTTTGTATAACTAATTATCCTCAGACTTCGCCGACCTAGTTGTTCGGTGAGTCTATAAATAGACATTTTCCTTAATTAAAAGTACAAAAAAGAGTTAAGGTTGGAAATTAATAAAGACTAAACATAGGTAGTTAAAATGATAGATATAATTAGTATTATTAAGTGTATCTAAGTTAATAAAACTGGAAACAGCATGCATGTGGTGGGGTACTATTGGAGGAAGAAAGTTTGACCAAAGAACATGTTTTTGGGAAAGGAAGAGAGGAGTGTTTCTAGGAAGTTACGCAGAGGTCAACAAATAATTGGAATCCTCGTCACGCCATCAATTACGCCATCTCTTTTATCCTCTCTCTGTCTTCACCCATTTAATATAATTGGAAAACTATGTTTTCTATCGTAAGTTTAATAAAAAAAGGATCATACGAGTGAGACATTTATCAGTTAATAGATTACACACACATGCATCATGTCATCATGTCTATCCATAAACAAGTACATGAAATAAATTGTAACCAACGTGCTATGTCAGTGTTTTGACTGTGTTTCCATAAATTTGTTAGAAGAAGCGTGTGAAATTGTTTCATAGATTATGCTCTTCTTGCAAGTATATGACAGTGAAATACATGTGAACATGACGATTGATGAAAGAATACCTCAGAATGAGACGCTGATAGCCAACAAAGCCTTGATTGTGCAAGTTGTGAGTGGTGATTGCAGAGAGAGTTGCTTGGTCTCTTCCGGTTAGCAAGAAGAGTTTGAAGCCTCTCTCTTTCAAGGCGTTAAACAATAATCTGACAGCAGGATTTGCAGGGCACATTTCCTTCATAATCCATGCCTTGAATGTGGAAGACTCAAAAGGGTCGCAGCTGCAGGTTTTATTCATCATTATGAGTCCACCATTAATGAGTAGTTAGTGGTGTAAATGGAAGAACAAAAGACAGTGAGTTACGTACCCAAATCGCTTGGTTTTGTAGTAAGAAACATTGGAGATGCAAGTGTCATCAACATCAAGAATCCAAGCGTCCATGCCGTCAGGGGAAAGAGGAATCTGAGAGGCATAGAGGAGGATGTGTTCCACGGCGAGGCTTAGGTCACGCTCGTACTGTCCTGCACACATGTAGTTCTGAAGGTGGTGGTAGCACTGAGGTGGCACCGTTCGCCATCGACGCACATTGTTTGCTTCCACCGCCACCCTCCAACTCAGACCAAACCTCTCATTCACCTCCCTCTCTGACTCCTCGGCACTCTTCTGCTGAGGAGGACCACCCTTTTGGCTCTCCACCACTTTGGTTAACAAGGCCACCAAGTACGTTAGTCCTGCAACTATTGCTTGCAGAATTCTTAACTTCGAAATCATCTTTGTCAACTCGTTAATGGTGGATGAGTTGGTTAGAGAGTGTTTGAAGGTCTGGTTTGGTTGGCATGTGGAGAGAAGAGGAGTGAGGAAGAAGAAGAAGAAGAAGAGGCATGGGTTTTGTGGGATGAGACAGTCACTTTTAATCACAAATTTGCTGGGTCCCTCATCGAAAGTTCATGGAAATGAGAACGAAAACCTCTTTCTGCTTCCCTTCTCTCTTTCCACAACAAGAATAATTTGTTTTTACCTTTATCCCTATATTCTGATGCTCTTTCATCACACCTTCTCATTTTCTCAGTAGGTGTGGTTAGAATGAAAATGTCTGTGAATTATTTTTGCATTCTTAAAAGTTTCAAATTAACAACACAAACTTTAAATAAACATTTCTTTTTGTACCATTAGGGGAATGTCAAAGATACAAATATATATATTAAGATAGTTTGAATATTAATAAAGAAAATTAGGGTATCACGTGCAATGTCATCTTTTAGTTTTTGTCACCCTATCACGACTTATATATATAATACATCTTTAATATGGATTTCATGTATTTAATTATAATATTACTTTAGAACTTTTGTTAGGAAAATTAATTAGGACTCAATGAATACGGTTAAAGAGTTTAATTTTTTTTATTAAATAGTTTTAAAGAAAATTTGATTGCGCCTTGTCCCTGCCGACTAAATTTTATTATATTATTATGAATTGTGTTTTATTCATGGCGTGAGTGTTTTTCATATGAAATTACGTGTAATTTTAAAACATCAAAGAAAACTTTTTACACGTTAAATATGATGATTCTTTCGCATTTGTTCCTTTAAACAGAAAATAAATATCTTACTCTATAATTGTTGTCGTCTTTTATCTCAATTTTTAATATTATAGTTTATATTCTACATGCATTTTTAATCATCTTTCATTTTTTTCCAATTAGTAGAATGTCTGAGAAAAGTTTTTCTTATCTTCATCGAAAATTATCATTGCTCTACTTTTCTCATTGCCAAAACTAGACTTTATAGTTTTCTTACATATATTATTAATTACTTATAAACTTGTATAATATAATTTAACTAACAATGAATGATATCTACTTTATGATTATGTAATTAATCAATACTAATTAATGTACGGAATACACTATTATCTTCTATGTCGTACAAAATACAAAATTAACTTGTAATTAATATATTTCAATAAAATTTCATTTGTTTACGACAAGTTTATAACATTTAAACATACCGTAATTGATTATGTAAACGTTTTTTGGCATTGGACTTGGTCAAGATGCACTATTAGTAGTCACACATAGATTATTTAAAACAAAACAATAAAAAAAATTCCATAAGGAAATAAACATTTTACATTACAAATGCTACAAACAAATATATATGATATAAGTTTTGGTCGGAGAAGGAAGACAGAAAAGAAAAGAATTAAGCGAGAGAAACGTGCTTCGTATTGATTTTGGTTAGGAAGAAAAAAAGGTAGAACACGACATATTTTTTAATTACTTTTATTTTCAAGTAATTTTTTATGTAACATAAAAATATTAAAACTAAAACATAAGTTTTAGTAAAAATTATTAGTATTATTAAATGTTACATGTAATTTATTTATTAATTAATATTTTCTTTCACGTTTATTATAGTAAATAATGAAAACCTTGTTTTATTTTTTTGTGTAATAATTATCTCTAAATCATATTAATCATACGCTTTGTTCAAAAGTTCAATTAGATGATATCAACATCTGATTGAAGGGAATAGAAAATTGTATACTAGAGGTAATCTAATAGTGTTAAGACTAATTAGACCGTATGTCTAGTGCATTTTGTTGTAACGGTCTTAATGATTTTTCTTTAAGGATTTTTTTTTTGTTTTGACTTTTAGGTTCTATATATAGAGGTCATTGTGTATATAAACATTATATTGCATCTTGTGAAGTTTTTTGTGCCTTAAACCTTTTAGTGTTAATAAAAGTATTTTCTTTCAATCTTATTGTTGTGTTTCTTGTTTTATTATTGTTCTAAACCCAACAATTGTCGTTGTTTGTGGGAACAAAGAAAAGAAAATCCATAAGTTGAAGATATGACTAACAAGTTTTACATTGAAAAGTTTTTCGAGGAGAACGAATTTGGATTGTTGAGAATTAAGATGAATCTCATCTTGATATAGTAAGGTTCTACTGATGCTTTAAGGGATGAGACGAATATGTTAGCATTGATGTCTTGAAGGAATAAGATTGACATGATCAACAAAGCCAAAAATGTCATAATTTTGTGTCTTAGGTGAAGGAAGTCGTTATGGAAAAAATTGTCGCGTCGATATGGGTGAAACTTGAGTCATTGTTAATGATTAAGTCTTCGACACAAACTTTATATAAATCAAGAACTATATTCATTCATGATGACTATGTTAAGAATGATGATGGAGCAGCAAGTGGATTTTAACAAAATTAAGGACTATCTGAATAACATTGAGGTAAAACTTAAGGATGAGGATAAAACTTTACTTCTCCTTAATGTTTTGTCTAAGATGTATATGAACATTTTGAAGATGTTTTGCTATTTGGTATGGAACATACCATTACTCTTGAGGAGAAGCGAACCGCAATAAAGACTGAGGCGCTTCAAAAGTTTCAATAGTTTAAAGGAAATGATAATGGATTGAGTTTGATTGTATCAAAGTTGATGGGAAAGAAAAAGAAGGAGTTTAAAGGGAGGAAGTCAAAGCAATATTTGTTAGATGATATGGTAGAAGTTGAGTTTTGGAACTGCCACGAGAAAGGTAACTTCAAGTCGAGTTTTCTAGAAAATGAGAGAAATGAGAAATGTAAGGAGACTCATTTCCTGAAGAAATTTGTTGATGTTGTGGTAGTGTTTGATAGCTACGATTTTGTATGGATGTTGGAGGAATTTGCATATGATACACAAAGAAGTTCCATCACGGACTCAAGATGTACTAATCACATGTGTTATGTGAAGGAGATTTTTATGACCTGAAAACTAAAAGAATATGGAGTAGTCCTTCTTGAGAACAATAAAACACGGAGGTATTGAGAACAATAAGGTAAAAGGCATATAGTCTATTAAAATTAAAGATGTTTGATAACACGGAGGTATTGTTACAAGAATTGAGGTTGTTCTAAAGCTTAAGAGGAATTTTTTGTTAATAAGCATGTTTGATAAAATGGGTTTGTTAACCAAGATTAAATAAGGAACGATAAAATTTCTAAGGGAAACATCTACATTTGCTAAGGGGTGAAAAAGAATGACCTTTACATATAAGATGGTTCAACAGAGATCGCACATGTTTTTGTGATTAGTCAGAAGATGTAAGCTAAGATAATCCTCTAACACTAAAAGAAAATTTGTTCTTACCTACTCATAATTATCTATGAATTTAAATTTGTAGATAAATTTGAACTTAATATTAATATTATTATTAATTTTGATTTTAATTTTATTAAAATTATTAATTATTAATTATTATTAATTTTTTAATATTATTATTAATATTAATATTAACAATAATATTATGATTAATATTAATATTATTTATATTATTATTTTTATTTTTATTATTATTATAAATATTATTATTATTAACATCATTAATAATATTAATATGATTTTTATTAATAATAATTATATCAATAATAATAATAATAAATATTTTGTTAATAATATTATGATTGTTAATTATTATTATTAATATTATTTTCCTATTGATAAAAATAATAATAAGAAAAATAATAATAATAATAAAGTAATTATAATAATAAAGTAATTATAATAATAAAGTAATTATAATAATAATAATAAAAATCAAATAAGAATTATATGATCAAAATATTTTTTTACATGTAATGATTAAATATTTTATGCCTACTTATATCCTACACCCAAATATTAATAATAATTTTTAGATTAATAATAATAATAAAATTAATTTTAAAACAAACTCACTTTATCATATGATTTCTTTGTTACGACTCAATAATATGCAGATTAGATACCTAACTCCTCCCGTTTTTTCGGTGCCGACCTAATGTGCATGCACCATATTAGTCGGACCAAAAGGAAAATTAACCAAAATATTTTTTATGATTAATTAGCCTCATAGACTTCACCGACCTAGTTCTTCAGTAAGTCCATAAATAGACATTTTCCTTAATTAAAGTACAAAAAAGAGTTAAGGCTGGAAATTAATAAATACTAAACAAAAGTAGTTAAAATGATACATAAATTAGTATCACTTTATTAAGTAGATCAAATTAATAAAATTGGTAACATATTGTTGAATGAATTGGGCTTGTTGATAATTAAGTTTTTTTAATTATATTTTTTTATTAGTTTGTTTAGTTCTAATTAATCTTTTATTCACTTAGTTTGAGAGATAGAAGATAAATATTTCACAAATATATGTTTAGAATTAGTGAGATACTTAATACCTCAGCAGACACTTGTTTTTGTTGATAAGATTCTTTTGAGTTTAATTGACATTTGTTTGATTAAGTTTGACATTTGTGTGAGAATTGAAGGATGATAATCTTAGGAAAATTAATGAGGAATTTGTGGTGAATAAACTTGAGAGTCAATATGCATTCTCTACTGTTTTTAATAATCTTTTATAATTTCCTATTGAACAATCACAGTCGCCCTTCCTTTACTGTTATTGTTAACTTTCGTTACTTGCAGATAGGTTTTGAACATTTGGATTCACAATTGGATTCATTGGAAGACGACTTAGGGTCATTTGACCTTGTCTATACTATCATCTCTAAGTTAGACAGTCTATCACTATGTTTGACGGTCTATGATGGAATCTTTTAATTTGATTGCAAAACGACGGTTATCAAATACTCATTAGACGATAGGACAAAAGTTAAATGTTACAACTGCCACGAGAAAGGTAAGTTCAAGTCGATTTGCCTAGAAAATGAGAGAAATGAGGAGATCGTCTACATGTAACAACTTGAAGGATTTGTTGAAGAAGAAGGGAAAGGTGTGTCTCTTGAAGAAATCATTGTATAACTTGAAATAGAGTCTGAGACAATGGTACAAGATTTGATGATTTCCTAAGGCAAACGAGGTTCCAGATGAGCAATTATGTTAGTTTAGTCTACATCCTCAAAACATAAAAAAAAAATGTCTTTGTTATTTTTTCTCTTATATGTAAATGGTACCCTTATAACCGACCAATATAAAAATTTATTTGAGGAGCTCAAAGTTTGTAATAAAGGATCTTGGTCTCACAAAACGAATATTGAGGATGGACATATATAGAGGGATCATATGGTTGGGATACTATGTTTATCTCAACAAGGATATTTGCTGAAGGTGATTGAGAGGTTTAAGATGCATGAATCTAAACCTATGGGAACACCTTTAGGACATCACAGAAAGTTCTCAATTATCTAAGCTCCTAGTTTGTAGGAAAGGAAAGGGAAGATGAAAGTTATTTCATATGTTAATGCACTACAAGAAAAATTGACTTTAGAAACCAATTTATTAGTCTCTAAAATGATAAAATTAGTCTTTAATTTAATTAGAGACTAATTTAGAATAAAAAGTAGTAAGTAGGTAAAGCATTGGTAGCTAATGTTAGATACCAATTTAGAAATTACTTTAGATACCAATAATTTTTTAATTTATAAAATAGTATCCAACATAGTTAATATAATGATTAATTTTTTTTTTTTTCTCTAAATTAATTGATATTTAATTATTTTCTTGTAGTGATGAAGTAGAGCATCATGTATAGGATGACATGAAATAGACCAGATTTTACTCATGTTAGTGCGGTTAGCAAGTTCATGGCATATCCAAGACGTGCTCATTGGGAGGCTTTGAAGTGGGTGTTGAGATATCAAAATGAAACAATATCATCTAGTTTAATACAAAAATGATTTACCCGTAATGGAGTTGCTATAGAGGGATTTGTAAATACTGGTTATGCAGGTAATATCGATATCAAAAAGTCTATTTCTTGGTATGTGTTTACCTTGTTTGGAATTGCAATATGTTGTGACCTTATCTACTACCCATGTAAAATATATTGCATTCACAAAGGGGATGAATGAGGCATTGTGGTTGAAGAGGATGATACGAGAGTTGAGTATTGTGCAGAATGTGTGACTATTAACTGTAATAGTCAAAGTGTTATTCATCTAGTTGATCGTCATATCTACCACAAGATAATCAAAGACATAGATCTTGGACTGCACTTTTTTTAGTTTGGAGGAGGTTAAAATTGAGAAAACAACCTCGGAAGAGAATCTCACATATGTGTTTACAAAGTCTTTGTCAAGATCGAGATTCAAATAATGTTATTTATTTTTTGTTTGAAGAAAAAGGAAGATGATGAAGGGAGCTCTTCCATGATTTAGAGTCAAGTTGGAGAATTATGATTATTGGTTCTAAATCATGTTCATCAAATGTTATGTTGAAGAATTCAATTAAACGATGGCATCATCTGATAGAAGAAACAAAAGATCATCTACTAAAAACATTATAGTAATATTAAAACTAATTAGATAGTATCTTGTAATTATCTTAACTTCTATTTAACAGTTTTATGTTATTCCATTCCTTAAGTTGTATATATAGATATCGTTGTATTGACTATACATTGTATTTGTGAGTATGTGTATAGGTATAAGTAAACATGTTTTCTTTCAATCGTGTTATTCTATTTCTTACTTTTTTTATTATCTTGAATATAATATTTTCTTTTTTCTTTTTCATCCAGCCAGTATATTTTATAAAATTATTTAATAAAAATTATACTTATAATCTAGTATAGAAAAACGGAGAAAATATATTATACATCTTGGCCTATGGAGTAGAAGACCATTTCAATAAAATTAAATAAAAAAATGTTAAATTTTATTTCATTAAATTAATTTAAATGAAAAAATTATTTAAAAAAATAATTTATTATTAATTTAGTATAAATTTCATTTTAATACTAACTTTATTAGTATTAGAGAATTTAAATTTATAAAATAAATTAATGATAATAGCAAACATATTTTTTTATTTTTAAGAGCATTAAATTTTAAAAAAAAATATTTAAAACTTTAAATTTTAATTTTAATAATATAATATTTTTTAACTTCATTTTCGCTTCACCCGTAGATTGTTTGTTGATTAACTAGATAAAAAAACACCACAAAATGTTGATAAGTTAAATAATCTTAAGTGGCTTATCGAACTAACCACTTTGTCACTCTCAACTCACTTTCTCACCCCACTTTTATTCAATTAATGTGCAATTTTCATTTATATAAAAAATTAATCATATTTATTCTTTTAATTACTTAAAATTATACAATTATAAATCATCATTCATATGCCTCCTAATTGCTAAAAATAATATTGAAGCATCATAAATTAAAATAATTTTAATTATCTGTCAATATAAATTATTATTACCAATGTTTTTGTGACAAATTTCAACTCATAACGAGTTTGCTTGCACGGACTTCTTTTTTATAAGATTTTTTTAAATTAAATTTTATATAAGGTAAAATAATTTTTTTAAGAAAAGTAAATCTAAATGTAAAGACCTTATTTCTATTATAATACACAACACTTTTTAAAAAAAATCTTAATTTACAGAAATTGTTTTTATTAATGTATAACTATTAATCTCTTACCCTTCTTAATCTTTCCACTCAACTATTGTTTTGAAGAATATGAAAAGGACAATTTGCTTAGTTTTTCATTATAATGGAGATTACCTAACTTTTGAAGGCAAGACTATACTTCTATATTTCTCCTCCTTTTTCTAAGTCACTAAATTTGGTACATTGGTGGTATTATTTTTAAAAATCAACTAAATTAATTATTCTTATTAATATATGTGATTATGTTAGAAGTGTGTGTATTAAGGAACATAGTCTAATAAATTATCAGATTTAATTAAAAAAAATATGACTAAAAATTTGTTAATTAATTGAATACTAATTTAAAAATTATTTATTAATAATAAAAGTTAATTTAAATATCAATATTTTTTTTAGTTTTTAAAATAGTATTTAATTTAATCAATATAATAATTGATTTTTTTCTTTTAAAATTAGTTTCTATTTAATTATTTTTTATATAAATTAAAAGAAAATAAAAATAAAAATTGTCTTAAATAATAATAAAATAGACACACAAACATGTAAGAAAATGAGGCACAAAAATAGAAAACTAAGGTAGGTAGAGATAAACAACATTAAGCTCATGACTCGCAATAATTAGTCAATTATTGGTTATAATAATAATTGTTTGTCTATAATTGATCGTCCACGTAATCCCAATTATTTAATTCATATTTTACTTTTTTGTGAAGAAAAAATTTATTGTTAGACAAAGAAAAAGTCTCATATCCAATATATCATATTTTGATTTATGGTTATTTGTAAGTTATTTTATTATTGTTTTTGAATAATTGTAGTAATTGGTTATCCTTCGAATTATTCTATTTCAATTCTGAAAATTTAAAGCCCTTGACGTGTAAGAGCACCAATCGAATAAAGATCAATAATAATTTGAATTTTAAAAATTTAAAATACTGGATCTAATAGTTGTGGGTGAGGGATGAATTTGAACTTGGGACCAAAATGTAGAGATTTTTTTCATCAATCCATTATAACTCAAAATAAAATTGATTTGGTTGATGGAGTTTGTATCCACGGTTAGTATATTGAAGCAAAAAATAACAAGTAGATATCTTCATATATACATAATAATATAAAATCTAATTAAGTCATATACAATTTAATTAAATTAAATATAATGACATAATTTAGATATTTATATAATAATTGATTGAAGAATAATCATATTTATTATTTATTTTAATACATTTTCAATACATAATTCTATATTAAAAAAAAAATCTATTACAAAAGAATACTTACTCAATTCTTACATTCACTTGTATAATTTTCTTTCATTATTATTATTTTTAGCACAGAAAAATATTCTACCTAAATCTTCCCTTATTTTGTTCAACAAAGTCGATTATCGATTTTCGAAGAACTTTTCAAGAATGTACTTAAGAAAAACCACGAACACAAATAAAAATTGTGTTTGTTTCAAATCATAAAAGAAGAAACGTAATGAGAAATTTGGGATGATTCTCGCTTTTTGACCTCTCTCGTTGAGATGAAAATGATGATAACGGAATATGTTAACATTATGATGATAAATATTGCCGATAAAAAAATGATAATAAAATATTAATAGTAATATATAAAGAAAATAGCAATAATAATACTAAAAACTATTCAACAACAATAATAATAATCACAAAAGTATAATTAATATTGAATTAAAATGAATTTATATTAACAAATGATTTGACCATTTCATAAATATATATATATATTGTATAATTTGTTTTAGATTTATTTATATGAATAAAATCAGTAACAAATATTCTCTTTATTTTTCTTGGGTTTTTAGTTTTCAATTGGTGGTCCTTAATCCAACCATCTCAATCTATCTTCACTCTTCCAATTCCTTTATATCTTTTTACTGTTGGTGGTCCGAGCACACCCAAATGAAATGACGAGGAGAGACAGGCGTGCAAGTAAGACTTGGCCCAAGCATATCCTAAAATGGAAAATAGATTCTGGATAAGCCCTCCCCTTCCTTCCACCTTCTTTTCTATGAAGTTCATGTTCATGTTCATCACACCAAAACCACTTCTACTTTCCTCGTTCCTTCCCAACAGATTCCTCACCCTAATGCTTTTCTCATAAAACTCTTTCATTTCCTTCTGCTATTTACTACCATAATGTCCTACTTTTATCAGATAGATCAAAACCCACAATTGGGGTGAATACAAACTGTGCATGTGCAGAGTGATCTAGTGACAGCAAGTTTCTTTTATTTTTTCATTCTTGTTTAAAAAAAAAGTGTCAGCGTTTAGCCTAACTCTCTACAAGAAAATGTGGGGATTTGGACTTCCATGTTTCTGAAAATTGAAAATATAGAAACAGTGTTTAGAGTGCACAACCAGTGTTACCAACTGCAGATAGGGTTCTAACAAATTTAATTAGGTTGTCTTCTCTGCCTCAAGTCGCTGCAACTCAACCAGTCTTTCTGCCCACTCCCTTTCCCTTGCAACTGCAGCCATTTTACGTTCTACCCTCTGAATACTTTTCTTGCGATTAGCCTCTTGCAGCTGAGCTTTCCTTTTCTTCCTTTCCGCCTGTATGCAAGAGTCAACATTGAACAATTAGTCCAATACAAATATTAGGACTGATACCATAACATTGGTATGTTACTACTAAGTTCTAAGAAAATCACTCTAACCTCCTTAATAGCTAAAATAAATAAGCACCATAAAAACGGTCATAACCAACTCCATTTAGCATTGACAAATTTTGAAGTGGATACATAATAGACCTTTGATTGACACTTGATAGTCAATTATTTGCACAGAATGCCGATAAATTCCAGAGTTGTTTTCAATGAACAAGCACATAATGGTCTAATATAGTTAAACATAGACAAAAGTTCACCTCATTTACAAAATTTGAATTTGTAAAAAAAATGGTGATTATTATGGCTATATTTTTTGTCTATGGAACTCGTTTGACTTTAAATAGCATATATACTTGCCACCAAAGATAGTTGTACTCTAGCAAAATATAATAGTACTTTTCATATCCGATGTTGATGAAGGTTACAAGATAAATGAAAGAATGGAGTCCTTAAAAAGAACTAAAGGGATATAGTTAAAAAAATGCGCTGTCCATGATTAAAAAAGAAGACAAATGCTTTCAAGGGCTAACAGTTAGTGCATTCACACGGACTTGTTAGAGCTTTTGCGACACATTACTAGATCCTATATATCTCCCCAATTGTTTAAAACACACTCACCTAACAATACTATACACATTTACGAAGTTCTAACACAGACTTTTAGAAATACGTTGTTAGAAATCCATCCAACTTATTGTTGAATATTGAGACTACATATCAATTTGTTGTCGTCAATTAAAGAGTCCTCTTCACCAATAAATAAGATGACTCTCATAACAACAAACATAGTAGCTTTATCCAACTAGGTTTATCCTCTTCACCATTAAATAAGATGACTCTCATAACAACAAACACAATAGCCTTTCCAACTAGCTGTATCCTCTTCAGCATTAAATAAGATGACTCCCATAACATGAAATCAAACTAATTCAGAATAACAATTTATTTTGTAACCATCATTTATTCTAGCACAATCAGCAAGTACAATGAATTTTCCTCTCCTGTTTCATTTCCAATTGCCCGCCCCCCTTCCCTCTTTTCAAAGCATAATTACATTTAGAAAAGGGTTGTCATTTTCTTTAAATGTAAACAAAGGACACACTCAACACTCACAAAGACTCCAAAGTTCAATTTGCACAAGGTAAAAGGAGAGCGCACCAATATAAAGGCACGGCGTTGCCTCATGCGTTTCTTCTCATTTCTCCTTTTGACACTCCCCTCATTGGGATTATTTGGAAGTATGGGTTGGCCAGGTGTATATTGAACCCAAGCATAAGGCCCTGAACGACATAAATTGTTTCAAAATTCGAGTCAAATTCAAAATCAAAAGTACAAAAATGGACGCACCAGAGGGTCTCAAGCTGGCCCTCTTTCGACGAGATTTATCAGAGGGTCGTCTCTTTGGGAAGCGAGTGTCTGTCAAGCTGTGGAAGTGATTCCAGAGGGGAAGAGTCCACTGGGGAGGTTTGCAGGGAGATGGAAAAACAGGACAAAATGATGCCAACGAAGCATTGGTGGAGATTCGTGAAGTCAAGGTTCTCGATGATGCAAGTGATAGAGGGCGAACAATGTTCCTTAGAACTCCTGCAAATCCCATTTTTACCTGCATTTAATAGAAAGGATAAATTCATGTGCAGCGCAAAGGAACATATGTACTTTTCTTCGTAATAGATACACATTTCAAATAAATATATCCATAGGAAGCACCACAGATAGTGAGCTTCTGAGTTATCACTATGCAGACTGCAATCATAATTGGAGAAAACAAGATTTTTCCCAGCTATACTCAGAATTTTAGTACGAAATTTTACAGGATAGTAAACAACACAAATACAAGAAAGCCAAAATTCAGCACTAAATACGCTAATTTGATAGGACACTCGAAAATATAATATTGCACCGAAACTATTTAAGACCAAATTAGAATAACTACAATGCTTTCTAAGTTTTTAACATGAAGCATCAAACTGTAATAACCAATAATGACACACAGGGCATGCAACAACTTCACACCAAATAATCATAGTTTCAAAATTTGTTAAAGTGTTAGAAATGTTCATTATAAGTCAAATAATATGGAAAATGCCTACAATTTTCATGGGGGCCAGACAGAGGTTCAGGTATACATAGCTTCAGATAAAACTGACGATGCCAATTTGCTTGAGGTAAAGAAAGAACCAAACAGTTAGATTTTCAGCTTTCGCAATAACTGGGTAGTAGTTACAAATAAAAATACACATGGTATACTGGTATAAAAAGAAGGAGAAAGGATAACCAAGTAAAAAATAAGGGTGTCCTGATATTAATGCACGAAACAACTGGAAAACATCTAAAAAAATCTAAAAACCAGAAACCATGAGCAGAAAACAACTAAATTGAAACAGTCAACAAGCTGGCATTTAATCAAACAGTTTATGAGCAATCAAATAAGCATGGGAAGTGTAAACAAAAAAGTGATAAAAGAGGTCGCGAAAGCAGAAGGTGAAATCGGGAGAGAAGGGGAAGTATGAAAGTAACAGTAAGGCCATGGATTCGTGACATTGGAATTTAGAACGAAATTAGAACAAACAGAGCTTTACACGTTTGAGTAATTTCACAGTGCACTTGGCATCCAACAACAGCAAAGTGAAATGGAGAATGTACCTGGTGGTTTAGGGTGAAGGATCAGGTAGCTGCAATGCAAGAATCAAATTAACGAAATGGTAAAAGCAAAACAGAAAAAAATAGCCAAATGAAATTGAAGAACAAAATGAGTAACAGAGAAATTATAACTGTGAATCTGTGAGGAATGAATGTAACGCTAATGCTAAGAAAGAAGGAACCAACAAGAGAATTGAATAGAAAAAGTTGGCTTTAGGTAAAGGGTTCTTTGCTTCTCCTTCTCCTTCTTATTTTTTTTCTGTAGAACTTAGAACTGTGGGATCTATTCACTTCAATCTCTTTGTCAAAAATATTTTCAAAATTGGTTTCTTAACCTTTTTTTTTCTCTATAATCTAAATTTATATTTCATAAATATTTTTAAAATACAATTATAACTTATCATAGAACAATTTAAAATATAATACAAGATTATATTTAAAAAAAATATTGAAATTCATTAAAAATTTGAGTTTGAAATTATATATTCTAACTATTTGAGTAGATAGTAACTATTCATTTCATAGTTGGATAAAAGTAAAATAATGTAATAACATTATAAATTCTTATGGTATAATGTTTTAAAGTTCTTTTAGTAAATTCAATTTAAACGTATGATATATATTTTTAAATATAAGTAATTACACAAAATTATAATTTATCACTAAAATGTGATTTACATTACTTTTAAGTTAATATTAAAATATTAAACGATTTAATTACTAAAATTTAGCATGTAAGAAGAGTTATAAAAAAGAGTAATTTTATAAGGTCAATTTTCTGGACATTATAACAGGTTCAATAAAATAGAAAAAACAAATTCTCCCTTTTTCTTTATATATAAAATATTCACATATAAATGTAAATTGTAATGATGATTAAAGTATACATTTTTATTATTATTTAAAATATTAATTTTACAAAATCCATACAGCTTATTTATTATTTCAATAAAAGTAACTATATAAATTAAATAAAATTTTATATGATTTTGTTAATAATAATTTACATCACAATATATATCATGGGTTTTTATTTGCTATATTATGCTATATGGATTTATGTTTATAATTATTGTGACACATAAATTTAAATTATATTATTTATTATAATATTAAAAATAAACGATAAGTAATTAAATATTTTTTAAAATATTAATCATATTTTTAAATATTATATATATTTATAGTATAAAAGTAGTTATAAAAATAAAATATAATTTAGTAAAAATTATACTTTTTAATAATTTTCGTAAATTATAAAAAAATTAAATTAAAAGTCAATTGTTGAAAAGTATACATAATGTTAGGTAAAAATTAGTCATTTAAATATAATTTGTATTATATACTATTATATATATTCTCTTTTCTTTCTATATCATAGACATCAAAAGAAATTATTAATTGCAGTTTGGTTCTGGATAAAGATGACATGTTTCACTTCTCATGGAGTGTTAACACTGTGTTATGTCTAACTGAGAGGTGATGCAAGATAGAAGAAGTAGGTGGAAGTGGTGTAGAGGAAACTCCATTAAGGTTTGTTGTTTTGGTTCAGTGTTGAGATTTCCCAGTAGAAGTAGAAGACAGAAGGACTGCTAAGTATATTTATCTTCGAACAGCGGTTATATATTTTATATATTTTAAGTTTAACTCAACTTTATAAAGTCAGTTTATTTGACGAGGTCGGTCCTCCAAGTTAAAAAAAAAACTTGCTAGAATAAGTTCGAAATGACTTTTATACCATATTATAAAAAAATTTAAATCTAACTCAATCCCATAAAATCATTTCTAATCGATGTGGATCTACGTGTAAAATAACTCAATCCCATGAAATCATTTCTAAATCCCATAAAATCATTTCTAATCGATGTGTAAAGTGTAGTATGTTGTTGATGGAGATGTTGAAGCAAATAGTTGTGAAACTATCTCATTCACCATTCACCAGCTGAAAGCATATGAATTCTCATTGGTGGATATGAAAGATAAATGTGAAAAACTAGAAAAGAATAATAAACACTTGGTTCCATAGATATTAATTATTAATTGATACATAATACTTGATGTAATCACAAACATGAACAAAGAGGGTGCTCTTACACATCTTTCCCATAATGTCTCTAAATTTTCACATATGTAAAAAGTAACTATGATAAGATTAGGGAACAAAGTACATGGGATTTGGTAGCTTGAAAGTTCTGTTCCCCAAATAATCTCCCTTAATATCACTCCACTGGTCTCCCACATTCCCCCATATCCTGTAACCTTCCTCTTCTAACTGCTTTCTCACATCAGATTTGTATTTCATTGCACTTTTCCCTTTGTATGCTGCATTCCTGCAATTTGTTCCACATGCTTCTCAGTTAGTCTCAACATTTCAATTTTCAATGCATGTAATTCAATTCTCTTACCTCAAAACAAGCCGTTCATAGCCAATAAATCCTTGATTGTGCAAGTTGTTCTTGGTAACTTCACCAAGAGTCTCTTCATCTCTTCCAGTGAGTAAAAATACTTTGAACCCTTTGTCTACTAAAATGCTAAACAACCTTAGTACAGAAGGAATTGCAGGGCACCCTCCTATCTTGGCCCACTTCCTAAAGGCAGATGGGTCATATGGATCACACCTGCACATAGACCAACTTTTGTTTTACTAGCCTTGAATTAATAAAAATTCATGCTTTCATGATGGGTGGTTAATCACAAAGTTAAGACTGAAGGAAATAATCTGGTTTCATAGACCAATGTTGGAAAAAGAAAACAAAAGTTGTGATGGAAGTCTAAGCAGAGAAGCAAATACAAGTACAAACACAAATTTGAATCAAATTAATAGAAGAATTACTATGCATACCCATAGTTCTTGCTTTTGTAATAGTAGATGTTGGAGATGCAAGTGTCATCAACATCCAAAATCCAAGCATCCATGGCATCTGGAGGGAGCAATGTTTGGTTGACATATCCCAATATTTCCTCCACTATCAAATCCAGGTCCCGTTCGTACTGTCCATTCATCATGTAAGTCTCCACATATCGGGAACACTGAGGTGGCACTGTTGGCCATGCAACCACATTGTTTGCCTCCACTGCCAATCTCCAACTCAAACAAAAGCTCATTGCATCCCCTTCACCAGACCCAGATGACTCATCTTTACCCCTTTTTTGGCCCCTTCTGCTGCTCATTGCCTTTGTCTTTGGTGCCAACATCAGTAACATCAACACCATCACCATCCTCAACAACTCTCTCACTGCTCTCTCAGCCATTCACCCACCTCACTGCGCTTTTTCCTCAGTCACTATACCTGCAACATTCACCACATTCTTCTCAGTTTTTCCACTACAAAATCAAACACCACTTGTGCCCTCACAAGATAATATTATTCACTATCATGGCTTGCATCAGAAGCACCACCAATACCATATATATATATAGAGAGAGAGAAGTTTCTTTTTTTATAATACTTCAAAATAACTAATTACTCAAAAATGAGATTATCTTTTAGAAGAGAATATATGCCATGTCAATTCACCAAACATGACCATATCTCGAGGAAATAAAATTAGATTCTTTGATGTTGGGAGGGGGAATTTGTCTAGGCATAGAACAGGTGTGTCAGTATTCCAACATTAGATGAAGGGGAGAAGTGCAAGATGATACACACATAAATACATGCACATAGATGCAATGTGACCCCTTGTTATAGGTTGTAGAACAAGTGCAAGGAACATCATGGATCTACTTCACAAGGAAATAATATATAATAGTAGTAATAATAATTGAAGTTGAAGAAAGCAATAACAGATATTGGTAGCATTGGAGGTAAAGAAATAAAGTAAAGAATGAGCTGAAAATAGAATGGATGGATATGTGTGTGGCCAAATATTAGTCACACCTGAGTCAAAAGGAAGGCACTGAGAGTGATGAGATAAAGAAAAAGAAAAAGAAGTAAAGATTCTTGCAATTGCAGAGTATGAAGAAAAGATAAACCTGTATTAGGTATTTATATAGAAAGGAGAAAGATGTAGAAAAATATTATGCATGCATTATGCATATGCTGCAGCAAGTTCACACTAATATATGTTTCCATTTGATTGGGTGGGGTTGGCGTCAGAGAGCAAAAATGTTGTTGAGCATGCATGGTGGAGAGGGAAAGGTAAAATGTGAGAGGTGTTGGGTTCCTAGGACCCACCATAGTTGAGGAATGAATGTCTTCAACTTTCATATCTCCAAGGTTTATATATATATTGAGAAGAAGAAGCAATACAAAAGTCCTTTTCTTCTTTTTGGTATCGTCTTCAACAACCAACTAAACTTGGTATTGGAATATTAGTGCTGTATTTGGAAGCTTTGACATTGGTTTAGGATAAAAATAGTGGAGATTTATATCACTAGTGGGTAACGGATTCACTCTATGCCAATGAGGGTGGAGAATATAGAGGGACACGACACCTAAAAAGTTCCTAAGAAATAAAGTGTTTGACATTTTTACATTTTGTGTGCCACCATCTTCTTGGATATTCGACCCAATTCTTTCTTATTTTCCTTTTTAATAACACCTTCATGTAACCATATCACACTACAAGGTCAAAACCAAATTATCACTGCTACAAACGAAACCTAGGACACTCCTTTTAAATGGCGTCGTATTGGACACCGATACTCGTATAGCACTTATAAGATAAGTATCCGTGAAGTGTTCAATTCAAAAAGTATTTGTTGGATTTCTGACAATTCTAGTACGTTTCTAACACAATTTTAAAAAGAAAAAATACATTAATTTTCTAAAAACCCAAACTTATTGTATAAATTTTTATTATGATTATAAAATTAAGAAACAAATTCTTTTGAACCAGTCATAAAAAAATATTTTTCTGCTTCAAAAAATAATCTGGAACATATTTATGCACATAAATATTTATTGTCAATTTATATAATTCATAATTATATAATATATAGATTCGTGTCCCTGTGTCCTACATTTTAGATATTATATGTATATCTGTGTCCATGTTGTATTAGTGTCCGTGTCAAACATTAAACAATTATTTTAATTTATCAAAATGATTTATTTCACTGAATAAAATAATTCAATGCGTATTGTAGAGTTTAATTTATCACATATATTATTATTTGATTATAGGGTAACGAATAGATACTTAATCAAAATCATTAATCGCCTAAACATATTCGAAAAAAGTTTTTAAGTTTCATAATCAAAATACTCAAGTAATAAATTTGATAATTTTACAATCACAATTAAGAATATCATCGGTTTCTAACCTGCTTAAACTTCACTCAAGGCTAAGTAGTTTAATTAGATGAAGAAACATGCCCAAGAAGTTTGGTTATAACTACAAGCTTTACACAACTATGTAAATAAATATATCTTTAAAACATTTGTAATCATACATTTTAATAGTTTACGTTATCTTTTCCATTTTTAAAATGTTCTATTTTTTGTGTTCGATTTCAACGATTTAACGAATAGGCAATAACACCTATAACATAATAAAGAAAACCTTTTTATTCGTATAAGGTTTAGAAACAATTAACTTTTTCTCTTCTCGACTTCTCGATTTCTTGTTGTTGACTTGGGCTTTTAATTACCGAATCAACTAGCTTGTACTCTATTATATGAACTTGGACTTGTTCTCAGCTACTAGATGTGGACCATCACTTAGCTATTGGATCTGGTTCAACTCTCGGCTTCTAGGTCCAAGATCACTTTCGGGTAGGTGTGTGTATGGCAATGGGCTCCGATGATAAAATCAGAATCACTTTGTTTGATTATCAGATAAAATCACTCCCCCTTACATATTATGCAGATCGCCTATTTATAGTGGTTGTTGTTGGACTTTAAATTGATTAAGCTTTTACTTTTCACACCTTGCATCTACTAAATATATTTTAGTGTTTTGGACTTATTTATTGGATTTTGATAGAGTGATCTTTTATTCTATTATTTATTTATATTATTTTAGCTTTCAATATTTTGACGGTCTTTCGGCTTCTCACCCTAGTCAATACACTTTTTAATTATATATCAATGTTTTACTTTAGATAAGTTTATTGATGGAAAGTGATATCTCTATTTTATCTTAAATACAATTTAAATAAAATTATATCAGAAAATATTAGTATAAATAAAATAAAATATTAAAAAATAAGCGTTGTAAAACATAAATTTAGATAATTTAATATCTTTATAAGTAATGTTAATTTCATAAATTTATATAAAATTTATAAATATATAAAATCAAATTATCTATATTTTATATTGATGTAGGATCTTGAACCTTAACTCAACTGATATATTATAAGTTTTTCATATGAAATATCCAACAAAAATACTATTTTATATCTATGGTGGATACCAAAACACTAATATTTTTTATATCTCTTGTAATCTAAGTATTGAAATGCCCCAAATGACATTTGGATACGTGGTAATCATTGTTGGTTTCTATTTATCACATGTTTTAAATTAAAATGAAGTATAATGATTTTTATTCCAAAGAGTGATTTGACATTTGGGTTGAATGTTTGATGAAATCGATGTCTAAATCTGGTTGGAAGTTATTTTTCCAAAGAATCTAGATTTCCTTTCTCTCTTTAGACACAACACAACCATTTGAATTATTGTTGATTTTTTGGTATGAATCCATGGAATTGTATCTAAGTTCAAAGGGGACTAGGTTCCAAGTATACACACATAACTTCACTTTCAAAGGTCTTAGATTCTTGTTCCATTATCACCTTACTACCATGTGCTATCTTCCATACTTGCTTTTCTCCACCTTAACTTCAGCCATTGAAGCTTGATGGTGTTATCCCAACACCTTTTATGCCAACAAAGAAATATATAAGTTTTAAAGAAAAAATTTCTCTACCTTGAAAATTTGCATTATTTAATTGGAAACCACATATATATATATATATAACACTACTAAAAAAACATGAAATAGAAATCAATTTTAGAAACAAAAAATAATGAGTTGTTATATTAACTAAATTAGAAACCATTTTCGAAACTAAAAGAAAATTGGTTTCTAAATTAGTTTCTATTATTGTTAAATGGTTTCTAAATTGGTATTTAATTAGCAACCAAAGTTTTAACTACCAATATTCTAGATTTGGTAGCAAAAATCTTGATAGCTAATTAGATACCAATTTAGAAATTATTTATAATAATAAAAACTAATTTAGAACCAAAAAAATAGTCTCTAAAATGATCTCTAATTTAATCAATATAACCACTAAAATATTTTTGTGGTTTGCAAAAGTTTGTTTCTATGTATATTTTGAAAAAAAAATCTTTATTTAAGTATTATAACTAATACTTACTACTAATTAGCCATAACAAAACACCCACCTCTCATCCGTTACTTTTTTTCAATATTTTTTTTTCATTTACATATATACTAAAAAATTATTCGTATACTTTATTTTTTTTATATTATCTGAACAAAATTGACCAGTATGTTGGAATTTCAGTCTAGTTAATTTGTATACTATATATAGATTATGTTTTTCTTCTTAAATAAGACAATTTTTTAGATTTTTTTTTATTTTCTTGCATTTTTTTTTAATATTGATCATATAACTTTCTCTTATAATTATTTTTTTTTCATTCTAATAAATTTAAGTAACTTTAATTCGATTTAAATTTCCAGTGGTAATTCATTTATCAAATTAAATATATATTTCTATACAGAAATTTTTAAGATTATTATATAATTCAGTTAATCTAAATTTTAAACTTTGGCATACAATATCAATAAAAAAAAAAACCATCACCATAATTTAAAGTTAAATTTTGTGTGGAACTAAAACCAATTTTATTAGCATGATCATGTAATAATGTTTGAATGGTTGAGAGAAGGTGTAATCAATTAACACCCAAACAATGACAATAATAATAACACAATGCCTTGGAAGTGCCTTAAAAGTCTCCTTGACTTCACATAAACAAATACTAGACTTCAAGAAACTATGGTTGGAAAAAGGTAACTCATGTCATCACTACAGAGGTGGAATCATGTCTAATGAGTACTACAAAACTTTTTAACACATTATGTATCATATGTTATGCTTTAATTTTAAAACTACAAATTATTTTTAATTTATTATTATGATTTTTAATTTTATGATATATATATATATATAGTGATAAATTATGCAATTTTTTTTATAAAACTTATGTTAATTATTAGTGTGAAACTTGACATCTCAAACCCACACAAAACTCTATCAATCATATGAATCACATGGAAAAACAAAAATAAAAGAAAAAAAAAATCAAACAGACATACAATACAAGAAAATCATGAAATAAAAATCAATTTGTTGGAGATCCCACATCGACTAGAGATTAGAGCCTTTCATTGTATATAAGTGGGTGCAAACCTCAACCCTATGAGCCGGTTTTATGGGGTTGAGTTAGGCTTAAAGTCCACTTCGTAACA
>Ga0123342_1003114_pt1 | contig 26964 bp, 33 predicted proteins | sample Turbeawhitnodule_FD_89960 | JGI IMG/M metagenome (GOLD analysis project Ga0123342, IMG submission 89960) | Root nodule microbial communities of legume samples collected from Mexico - Turtle bean Mexico white nodule | ecosystem: Host-associated > Plants > Roots > Nodule | place: Mexico: Nepantla...
AAATATTAAAAATTATAAAAAAATATGAAACTCAAATTCTATTTAATTATTTTCTATCTTGAGAGACGGTTTTGAATTCAAATAGTAATTTTGAATTTTAAATTTTGAAAATTCATTCATTCTTTTTACCATATGTAACTTTTAATTACGGCTCTCCACTATTTTATTAACCTACTCTTTAACTGCATACTCTTTAACTTCTCATTTTAATGTTATTAAGAGAAATTATTTTTGAAGAATAAAAAAATACTAAAGAAAGAGAAATAAAAAATGCGGATACACACTACTCTTTACCAGTATACTCTTTAACTTCTCATTTTAATGTTATTAAGAGAAATTGTTTTTGAAAATTAAAAAAAATACTAAAGAAACAGAAATAAAAAATGCGGAACGTTAGTGTCTGTGTTCCCGCTAGTATTTTATAAAAGACATTAAAATGATTAATATTTTTTAATATAAGTTTGAGAAAACTAATCTCATTTAAATGAGAGTAAGTTTACTTTGAAATATTTTAATTTTAATTTTATTTTAATATTTTCTTTAAAACCATTATAAGGTATTAAATACTAATATGATATAGTTTATTAACTCTAATCTTCACAAGATATATAAATATTATAAATTAATGATTAATTTACTATATCAAATAGAATAGAATTTTTATTATTTGTTTGTTAGGGTGAATTAGTGTTGTACTACCACGAACTTGAGAGAGTTAGAAAACATTTACTTATTCGTTCTCTTCGTCTCTTGGCACGTCATATCCTTTTTATTCTAACAATTATAATACAATTGCAAGTAACTCTGTTTTGGAGATTAAGAAAACGAGACGAAACATCAAGAGACTAAAAGATCAAGAGACAAAAAAGACTCAGACAAGTGCTTTCTTTCCTTATCTCTTCTTCCATTTTCCATTACACCATTGTTCATTGTGTTTATGTTCTTGTTTTGTTCTTCCAATTTCCATTTGGTTTCCTTCATCATATTTGTTTCTTTTATGTCTTTCAATTCCGCAATATGCATCATCTTCACCATAATGTGTTTTTTCTTTTGCCTTTGGAAGTGAACCTTCACACTTACTTAATCACTTGGTTAAGTTCGTGTCCAGTGGGGATCTTCCCTAGGTGTCACCTTATATTTAAAATTCAAATCATAAACAAAGTGTCACCCTTAAAATGGATAAATCTAAAATCAACTCACATTATGTGGTTACCAGAGCTTTGTTTTTTTGAGCATATTTGCTTTGAGTTGATTTGACACTTTACTTTTCTTGCACCTTTAAATTCTTGCCTTTACATTCAAGCAAATTTAAATTCAGTCTTTACTTTCTTGTGTTCCGGTATGCCAATATAGTCCCACATCGCTCAGGAGTCGAGGCCAAGGACAGTTTATATACTCCCTCCTCCTCCAACCCACTGCGGCGCCTTTTAAGGACAAAACCGTGACGAAGCACCGACCTCCAAAGTGGACAATACCTCGGATGCGGTGATTGACTCTAGCGATGCTATCTCTCGAACTTGAGGTCGGAACATCTTGCTTTTTAAATTCGGCATTCTCTTTATTCAATTTGCTTTTGAATGTTATTTTGTGTCCATTTTTTGTTCTTACCTATTTTTGTTTGAGTCATATGTTCTTAATGTTTCTAGGAGTCCTTATTTTGATTCTACTTATTTTGCTTTTAATTGTGAAGATATAAAAGTAACTAGAATTTGTTTGAGTAGAAGTTGAGTGAGTTCGAAACATCTTTCAAACATACTCATAATGATGGCTTCTATGACTCATCTTGGAAGGGTAAAAATAAATTTTCAAAACAAGATAATCCTTCCAAAGAATCCACCCCACAAACTTCTACAAATCCTTCTCCTTCTAGGACTAAATCGCCAACCAAAACCTCAAGTACAAAATGTTTTAAATGTTTAGGTTTTGGGCACATAGTTGCCAATTGTCCAAACAAAAGAACCATGATGGTTAAAGAGGGGCAAGTAGTAAGTGACCATAGTGATCAATCTCAATCTTCTAGGTCTAACTCCCCTTCCTCTTCAAAAACCCCTAATGAAAATGAAAGTGAGATACCTTATGAAAGTGACTTATTGGTGATAAGGCGAATGTTGGGGACAATTCCAAAACCTTTGGATGACACCAAAAGAGAAAATTTTCCACACCTGTTGCCTTATCAACAAAAAGTTATGTTCCATGTTAATAGATGGGGGTAGTTGTGCTAAAGTGACAAGTACAAGAGTAGTGGAGAAGCTTAGATTACCCACTATCTCTCATACAAAGCCTTATAAACTACAATGGCTTATTGCCGAAGGTGAAATCATGGTTACTAAACAAGTCCTCATAACCTTTGCTATATGAAAGTATAAAGATGAGGTTTTATGTGATGTTGTGCCAATGGAAACAACATATATTCTATTGGGAAGGCCCTGGCAATATGATAGACAAGTTTTACATGATGACCATACTAATAAAATGTCTTTCAACTTCTAAGGGCATAAGGTTATCTTAAAACCCCTCTCTCCCAAAGAAGTTCATGAGGACCAAATAAAAATAAAAAACAAAAGAGAAAATGAAAAAGATAAAGAAAGAAAAGATAAACCGGGTCACAATATCTCACCTTACACTACAAAAATAATCATGTTGACCCATGCCCGAACACAAACTGCACCTCCAAGGTGTTCTTCTTCCTTGTCTTTTTCATTACCTAACATCTTGGACGAAGAAGTTTTGGGATGCAATTCAAGCACCTCCTAAAGGTTCTCACCTTCTAAGAGGATTATCTTCAAAAAGTCATTTCATTCCCAAACATTCTTTCAAAAAATGGCTTGTATCTAGAACTTACCCATATGAACTCCCAAAGCTTCATGAACATAAGTTTACTTCACATACCCCACCTTGCAATATTTTATATGTGAACAAACTAACTATGTTATTTGTAGATGTTCTAAATTTGAGGTCAAATTCTCTCCAACTTGGGGGGCATGATACAATCCAAGAAGCTAAAAAGATGACCAAGGACTTAAGAGACAATTCACACCGTGAGCAGTCATCTCAGCAATCAAGTTAAGGCCCCACCAAATATCAGACAGACCTCACTAGAAGAAGAATTTGGCATAAACCAGAACATCAATTATTCTTTCTTTTGGTCTTCTTAAAAGACAAAAACATAAAATAATTTGGGCTCACTTTTGGGGTCCAAATATACAAATAGGTTAGAGTAGGTTCACATAGCATAAAAGGGAGTGTACTTAGCGAAATGGGCTTGTACCAAGTCCACTTTTTCAAGACAAGGCACCTAGAATTAGGGTTCTTAACCTACCTTCTAGAAGCTATGCCTAAAGGTGCGGTTTTGACCATGGTCAACACCTTAGGTAACCTCTCTCCCTTATCTTGCCCACCAAGGCGCCCTTTCCTATAAATAGAGTGTCTTGCCTCATGCATTTTCAACTTGATTTTGAATAGTAAAGAAACTTTGCAGGAGTGATTTTATGAGACTTGTGAGCTCTCATGTTGGGTCTTATCTTGAGTGAGTAATATATCAAGTGACGACACTTGCATCACTCATCTTGGAGTCCCTTTACTCCAAGTGGCGTGACTTCCTTTCTTCCCATAAGATCTCGTCATCCCTTCCTCTTTTATCTTTTATTTACGCCTCCTTCCATTCCATACATGTCTTCTTTTAATCTTTAATTTTGTTCTTCTTCTTTACATATTCCTTGTCATTTACAATTTCGCTTTTTATTCATTAAACACTTTAAATTTTGCTTTTGAATTTTTTTTTGTCAATTTTTGTTTGTTTCCTTACCTCTTTTGCTTGAGTCTTATGTTCTTACTGTTTTAGGAGTCTTTAAATCATTTCTACTTATTTTGGTTTTAAACATACAAAAATGCATTTTGAATAAAATTATAGCAATGATGTCAAAAATGTTCAATTCAAAAGTATACTTGTGATAAATATTTGGTTTATTTAAAACATATTTGACTAAGTTAAATTAAGATTTTAAGAATATGAAGATAGATAAATAACACTAACTAAGTTGAAAGAATATTATTATAATTAATATTAATATGAATAATATTAACATTATTATTAATAACATTATTATTAAAATTAAAAATATTATTATTATAATTACTACCAATATTATAATTATTATTATTAACACTAACGGGAACATAGGCGTTTTCACGTCTGTGCATCCATTTTTTTATTTTTTATTTTTACTATTATTATATGTATATTTATATTTACTTAAATGAAATATAGATTTATGTGTATTCGTATGTATGAGAGACACAGAGAGCATGAAAGACACATAGAGAGTCTGAGAGTCATGTCATGTTATTGAGTTTCAAGAGATTTGAGGTAGAAGAAAGATAAAGTGAGAAAGAGCGAAAAGAGAAAAACGGTGATAAAATCTCAAAAATTCAAATTAGAAAGCAACAATTGTTGGTGAAAATTGAAGAAATGATGATTTATTTTAGAAATAAAAAAAAAATGCTCTACATCCCTCCAAAACTGCTTATGATTACTGTTTTAATATGTTTTAAAAAAAATAAAAAATGACGCAATGACCATAATACAATAATAAAATTAAATATTAATATAAAAATAAAATAAAATAAAAATTAAGAGTAGTTAAAAGAGAAGAATTCCTTTACATTTATATATATATATTAATATTATTATAATTATTATTAATATTAATATTATTATTATTAATATATAAGAAAAACGCCATGCAGAAGAAAAAAAAATTACAATCACAAATAGAAAGATTTTCCATAAGTTACACTAAGTCAGAAAATACATAAATAATTAAAATATTAATATTTATTGAAGATATATTTTGTAACAAGTTGTGAAATTATTGAGACCCATAATAATAGTAAGTGAATTATATTCTCTTGAGAGAGAAATTACTTTTAGCCCCTCTAATTTGTATTCATAAAAATATAAATAAATTAATTAAACATATTTTTAATACATGTTTAAAAGTAATTTCTTAATTGTACATACAATTTACTATTCCGAGGAATCATAACTTCAAAGCAAACGTGATAATTGTTTTTGATGGTTATAGAATTAATTCTGATGCGGCCCAAATCTGTCCGAATAACACGCGTAGTGTGAAAACCCATAATATCCAAACAAAAGCACTAAATTCTCGTCCTCTTCCAATATTTAAGGTTTTAATAACAGCACTAACAAACAAAGCATCGCAACAAAAAAAAAAAAAGAAAAAAAAGAAAGTAAAAAACACAAGGAACGTGCCCATGACGAGTTCAACTACTTTCTCTCTCTCTCTCTCTGTCCACGATGAACCAAATTGATTACAAAATTAATTAGCATAATCGGCATCAGAAAATTGGTTCCAAACCCGCATACATGCACTCTTATCCCTACCTTTAACTCTTTCGGGTTTTTTTTCCTTCTCTTTTATATTCTTTGTTATGAAGTTACTCGCTCCGGGTTCCATTGCCTTTCGTTCTTGTTCGTTTTCATGGAAGACCCATTTCTCTGGTCCTCTTTCTACGCCTCTTTTTCTTTTAAGGGAAGTTGAGGGAATGATTGTGGAGAATTAATGGTTTTTATTATTTTTTTTCTTTTTGTTCTTTTGGGTTTGGAAATTGGAGCAGGTGCTAGTGGGAAATTTGGAGAAGAAGGTTTTGGTGATAAGAAGGGGTTGGAGGGTGTTGTTTATCTTAATGGGGAAAGGTGACGGTGGACGCTGCATTTTTTCTCTTACGAGTTTGCAAATTGGGTATGTTTTCTTTCTTTCTTTCTTTTTCTTTTTTCTTTTTTGTATTCATGATTAGCTCAGATGATGTGCTATCACGGTTTTATTTTTTATTTTTTTATCACATGATTAACGAATGTGTTCTGTTGTTAAATTGATACTGGATTGAATGTATTTATTTGTTTACTTTTCCGGTGAAAGGGGTTGGATTTTATTTGATGATGCATGATGCGTTTCTTTTTCTTCCCCCTTAGTTTATCAATTACTATTTATGAGAAAAAAGTATTACTTCCACCCCCTCTCTTTTTGTATTTTTAAATTAAACTTTGTTGGTTCTTTCATGATCATGACCTCTGTACAGCGTTGTGCGTCTTTTTACTTTTTTTTTGGATAAATTTGTATATGAAGTTTGAGTTCACTGATGCTGTTTTATAGTCAATATCTGCAAATGGTGACCGTGCTGTTTTAGAGAAAAATATGATGTTCTGAACTCTGTTGCCAGTTTACCTGCATTGATTAAAATCAGTTAAAAATTGATGAATTGAATAATTTTTTCTGGTTTCTGAAGATGCAATGGATCAGGAACCGTTTTGGCAATGGCCTTTATTTAATTTTCAGTTCTCATTGTGTGTAGATTGTCATATTGCAAGTCACTTTTTACATTATGTTGTATAATATATCGTGTGGGACAATTGGAAAATGTGGAAGTGCAATTGTTATTGCTTCTACTCAACCTTAAGTTACGGCAAGTTAATGATTTTGCATGTAAAATTTTTCTTTCGCTAGCCAAAATTTTCTGTCATAGCTGGGTGGTCGTTATCTGCTGTATTTGAATTGATATGCTGGGTTAGCAGAGTTTTTTTTTTTTGTTTCTATTTTTCTTGTGCTGATTTATTTCTTCTTTGTGATGTGTATTCTGCAGAGATTTGCAATCTTATTTTGCAGATCTTAGCCTTTTCCTTGCAAATGATAGCAAAAAAATGTATATTTTGGTTGACAACAGACCATGGTTGACTGACCTTGGTTCACGGGGCATACACATTTGGCAATTAATGGTTACTAAGGTTAGTAAAATCAGTTATTTAATGTGATTTTCAAGTAGCTGTTGTCTTAGAATAAGAATTATATATATTTTTTTTATGTTTTTGCAGTCAAGGCTATCTCCCTTTGCATATTCCAAAGCTCGAAGAGAGAGGAAGGAAGTTTGTCCTCAATCAAGCTCAACCAATCCAAAGAAGTTTATGAGATGGTTCTCATTGATTGAAGCGGTGGTGTTGTCAAAGAAGAGAGCTTTGTTGCCTGTGAAAAATTTAAGGAATTCTTTACAATTGAGCAGTGAGCTTCATAGAACTCTTTATGGTTTTATCGTATTTGAAGTTGCATGGACTAGTGTTCGTGGTATCAACTACTATAATGAGCTTCAGGTACTGGATCTCTTTGGCATGTTCTTGTTATTTTCTCAGTAGATTCTATACGATATCATTTATTGATTTATTTCATTTGTTTTGCAGACTGATACATCACTGGCTATAGAAGCTAAACTGATGAAAAGATGGGAATTTGACAGTATTGCTCAAGCTGCAAGCTGCATGTCTTCATGGTTTTCAGGAACCCCTTCTGAACAGATGCTTCTAAAAGAACACCTGGATTCTGCCTCAGGTGGTGATTCGGATTCTCATAATTTCTTTCTTACCTAGTGTGCATAATGCATATGAACTGTAGCATTTGTATTTCATGTGAGTAGAAATATAGTAATGTATGAAGAGATGCATGCACCTATTTGTATTTCATGCAAGTAGAAATATACTTATGTGTAGGAAGACATGAATGCATGCATCTCTTGCACATGCACTCACTTATCTGATAGAAAATTCCTGTATGTAAGTACTTAACACTCAGATTGTGTTAATAATAAGACCCTGTATATGCAGAGATATTACCTTGTTTGAATAGGAAATAAAGGGGAACGGAAGGATCTCATCCCCACTTAATCTTCCCTCTTAGCATCCAATCTTCTTTTTCCTTTTGCGGGGTGGGGGTATGTGGACTAGTGACACCTTTATATTTTATTAAAAGCTTTTAAACTTTTCCATTCCTGGCTTTTTAAAGTCATCATAACCCTTTATACCCCGTGTTTCATCCTTTTCATTTTTTTTATAAACCATTGTTTTGTTGTGGCTATCAACTTCCAGCACAGATAGCCTAATTGTAAAAGGTATCACATTCTAACTGACATTATAGAAACTAAAGGCTATAGAAATTCTTTAAATTCTTAACCAATGAGTTTTCGATGAACATTACTTATTTGTCTGCAACTTTAACAGGGGAAATATTTTATGATGCTAGTGAAGATTTTTCTGGTGATGTATCCATTGATGATGATGACAACGATGATGATAGTGTCTGCAGAAATGTCACTGTTGAAGATAGGTTAGGTACCAATGTTGCAGTATATTCTGATGATCCAGAAGAGACAGCAGATATGCTACACACACCTCCTCCTTCTGGACCTAATAAGAGAAGAAAATTAATGAATTCCTTTAGTGCTGGAGTTGAGGCTGATAGCTACTCTGCAGCTGAAATTGATGACTCTACCTCTAGCTGCTTTTCCGATGATACAGCTGAAGCCAATCAAGATGATTCAGTTGAAACCACTCAAGAAGATGCAGTTAAAGCAACACAATATAACGATGTTCTACTGTTATTTAGGTTTGATGATCATGACCTCCCATTTAAATTAAGGGAGATCATTGTATCTGATCTGCGATTGCTTACTTTGTTGGAGGCTGGTCTTCCATCTTGGGTCATCTTCCTTCAGTCATATCCAGTGTTATGCAATCTTTACCGTCCTTGGATGTGCCCACTTGCAAGACTTTTGTATGTTTTGATATCATTTGTTACTGTTCTCATTGGATTCTATGATTTATACAAAAATGTTCCTGTTCTTAAGGTAACTGCATCTCGTATATGTGGGCCTCTTCTTGATTGGATTGAAACCTGGGAGATGGTTTCAAGGGTCAAATACTTAGGGACGATGCTGTTTCTACATAACTTCCAAAAGGCTGTTAGGTGGTTTCTTGCCTTTTCACATGCTATGCGGTCATTCTTTTCAGTTCTTGTTCAACCTCTTGTAGAATCACTGGTGGAGATTTTTGGATTTCTTCTCCCAACCTTAAAGTTTCTGTTTGAAATAGCCGAAAGCATCTTTTCTGTCATTTGGCTTGTAGTTGATACTTCTTTTGATATAGTGGGAAATGTACTGGAGCTATTCTTTTCACCATTTTGGTTTGTCTTCAATGTTGTTTGGGGCATTGGTAAGTCATTATATGTTTTAGTTTTCTGGTACTTTGTGTTATCTGCTAAGTTTATACTTGTTTTTGGCAACATAAATTGTCATCTGATATTCTACTAACTCCCTCGATTTACCTTTTTTTTAAATATACTGCAGCTACATGTATCTTATATCCGCTATTTTGGGTTCTCTGGGAGTTACTATATGCTCCTGTTCGTCTTGTCCTGATGATATTCAGTTTTGTGCATTCCACATGTTCGTACATTTGTAATACATTTGGCAACATGTGGCAGTTTGTTAGTAGCATTTTCCAGTTTGCAGCGTCTTCTGAAGCCACAGTGAGTGCCTCTGAAGTATCCATGTGGCGAACTCTTTGGAACGATCTTTTTTCCCAGGTTGTAAGATGGCATTTCAATAGTATTTTGGATGTCAGTGGTTTTCATTAAAGACTATCCTGATTTGGTATATTTTTCTTTTTCCTTTTCCAGATTTTCCGTGCTCTCAAGAGCATAGTCTATGGGTTTGTTGCCTTCTTCACAGCCTGCAATAGGCATCGACTAAGGTACAATATTCTGTTTTCAAAATGAAAGAACATAAAATGACATTTCAAGTAAAAGGTTGGTCGTGTGATGGTTGAATTATGTATTATAGCTTAAAGGACAGTGGTTAGTAAACTTGTCTTTAACAATTGTGGCTAAGGGTAATTTTGGTCAATGATCAATTTTCATTTTAAGAGTAAGCTGTTGACGGTCAACTGTAAATATTATTCATGTGTACTTTGTTAAACTCTAGGAAATAGATAAACATTAAGTTGAGACCATGTGTTTATGAGACAACACAAGTGCTTTATTTACATTAAAAAAAGAAATCAATATAATAAATAGAGGAGACTTGATACCCTCTAATAACAAAGATATGATACGAAAATAAATAAAAATATTCCTAATAATATATATATATATATATATATATATATAATTTAGATATTCTTGATCATATATGATTAGTTTTGTACTTGTATAATTATAACACTCTCCCAAAAGTTGGAGCATATAAGTCGTATGTGTCTAGCTTGCTGTAAATATAATCGATAATTGGTCCTCTTAGAGACTTGGTGAATATGTCAACCAACTATTCACTAGAGTTGACAAATCTAGTGTTGTCTCTCTAGAATCCAATTTTTCTTTTATGAAATGACAATTCACCTCAATATATTTGGTCTCTTGAAAGTTAGGAGTAGAGGCGATGTGTAATGCATTGCCTAGTTGTCACATACAATGTGCATTTTGAGAACTTTCTTCAAATTTGAGCTCTTTAAGGAGTTGTTTTAGCCATATGAGTTCACAGGTGAGTAATGCCCTTGCCCTGCATTTTGCTTTTGCACTTGATCTTAACATTTTGTTTCTGCACTTGATCTTAACATTTTGTTTCTTTTCCGCGATACTAAATTACCTTCATCAAGAACACTATACCTTGAAGTAAAGCTTCTATCATTTGGTGACCTTGCCTAGTCAACATCAAAATACCCAACAAATAGAGTATTTTCCTTATCTTCATAATTGTGGTCTCTCCTAGGAGCCTTCTTAATATACTTTAGGATCCATACAATTGAATCCCAATGGTATTGACAAAGAGAGTTTGAAAGTTGACTTACTACACTCACCACAAAGGCGATGTTAGGACGAGCCAGTGAGTTAATTTAGTTTACCAACTAACCTTTTGTATCTCCCATGATCAAAATATGGTTCTCCTTGGTTAGGTACAAGTTTTACACTCGGATCCATTGGTGTATCCAAAGGCTTTACATTTATCATCCCTGTTTCTTCTAGAAATATCGAGAGCATACTTGCTCGAGGCCATATAGGGAATTGTGTGGACAATGTCCCATATTAGACGACTCTCCCTGAGAAACGAATCATGTAGAAATGCATTCTTTTTATGTTAAACTGAAATAGAGTCCAGTGGTGAAGAATTGCAATGTAAAAAAAGAGAAGTTGAATAGATATCATTTTGACAACAAGAGAGGAAGTTAGTATAATATTGATAATATTGATCATAGATTTGTGTGTATCCTTTGCCAACTATCTGAGTTTTACAACAATCAATATTACCAATAGGTCTTATTTTAAGAGTATACAAACATCAACGCCTAACAATTGATTTTCCAGTTGGAAGAGGAAGTGCTAATATAATTTTACCGTAGATTTGCATGTATCCTTTGGTGACCAATTGAGCTTTACAACGATCAATATTACCATCAAATCCTTATTTAAGAGTATAAAACCATCTACACCTAACAATTGATTTACCAGTTTGAGGAGGAACCAACTTCCAAGTACTGCTAGTTTAAAGGGCACATATCACCAATCATTGTTTGTTGTCACTCCGAGTGAGATAAAACTTAATCTGAACATATAGAAATAGGAGTAGAAGATAAACAGGACAAACAAGTATAATGCATTGTGGAAAGATGATAACTAGGGTTTGTATAGTTGGAAGAAGGGTTATGGGTAACTGATGAGTATCTATTCGAATAGCAATTGAACAATCATTTTAAGAGGAGATTGAATTTGATAAGGGAGGTGGTGTTAGGGAAGGATTAGGTATGACCTCCTTTATATTGTCAAAAATGGATCCTGTTGTGAAATTTCAATAGGGAATGACATTGATATACCTTAAGAGGTGTTGGGGAAGCATCTTAAGTCATGGTAGAGTCAACTGGTGGTAATGAAAGAAGATTGACGGTGATGGGTAAGTGACTATATATGTTGTCTTTAGAATAAACAATTAATATGAGCAAACTCAAAGAAAGAAACGTTAACATATACAAAATACCAATGAAGATCAAGAGAGAAACATTGATACCCTTTTTGAGTGATAATATCTCATGAAGATACATTTGAATGATCGAGGAGAAAGTTTATTTCAAATAGGTGTGAGGTTATGCACAAAATATGTGTTACGAAAAAGAGGTGGAGGAAGCGGAGTGAGGGAAAAAGAAAAACTAGGGTACCCGATTATTAAGGACAATTGATGGCATTTGGTTCACGAGATAACATGTTGTAAGGACAATATCCCTTCAAAAGTGGTGAGGAAGATGAATATGATGAAGTGTTCTAGTAGTTTCAATAAGATGCTTGTTTTTTGCGTTCAACTACTCCATTGTCGTTGAGATGCATGAGGAGTTGAGATGCATGAGGACATGAAGTTTGATGAAGGATACCATTGGATGCAGGAATTGATAGAAATGGTTAGACAAATATTCACACGCATTGTCACTATGAAAAATACCTATAGAGATATCAAATTGTGTTTTGATTTCATTAAAAAGGTTTTGAAATATTGATTCTTTATTAACCAAATCTAAGTACATCTAGAATAATTACCAACAAAGGTAGTACCAATATTTAAAATCAGTAGGGGTAACAATATAGGAAATACCCTAAATATTAGTAAACTAAAGAAATAGGAGGCAAAACTCGTTTGTTAAGATTATTGGGAAAAAAAAGACTGATGAATATGTTTTCTTAACTAAAATTACTCACAATTCAAAGTAGATAAATGTTTTAAACTTGGCACCATCTTTTGGAATTTTGTAAACCTATGACATCCTAATTATACTTGAATCATCATTAGAGAGACTCTTGATGCACATACTGATGCTCATGGAGAGAGATAGTAAAGGCCATTTTACTCAAATGCCAATCGTTGAGCTCGCTATTTGATCTTGGAGAACATTATTTGTAGTGAAAGTGAGGATAACATCATGTGATTTAGTCAATCGGATAATAGACAATAAATTAAAAGGAAAATTAAGGATATAAAGAACAAAGTCAACAATTACAGATGGAAATGTTAGGTAGTACCAATGTGTCAAGTTTGTGTTTGTGAACCATTGGTAGCAGTTATAAAAGACAAATTGGCAGCAATAGTAAAGGCAGAGAAAAGAGAATGAGAATGATTACAAAAAATGTAATCAGTTGCACTTAAGTCAATGATCCAAGGGCTAAGGGAAGGAGATTGAGAAGGACAAGCAAATGAATTTCCAGTGTCATCGAAGCAGTGGATTGGTGTGTCGCACACCATTTGATAAAGTCTTCAAATGTTGTTGGAATTAGGTCAGTCGGTAATGTAGGAGCAACATGTGACTCAAAAGTAGATATTTAGGCCATATTATTTTGTGAACGAGGGGTTTTCCATGCAGCTTTCAACACATCAATTATATGTCTAATACGGTGACAATGTTCACATTTTGGATGATTTTTAAATTACTTGTGTGAGAGCATAATTATTACTCTTGTGATGTAGTGTTTTCCTGCTGAAGAAGTATGTGTCAGAATGTTTATTTTTTGAGGAACACAAAGAGCGTAGATGGTGCAGAAGTCATAGTAGGGTTTATTGGTGATCCCAAAATCTGAGCACGAGTTGCAACATACTCTTGTTGCCAGCCATACAAGCCTGGGGTCATAAAGAAGGTACTGTGGTTCTGTCTTCACATTTGCAAATAGTGGAAGGAGCTCATTAAAATCATGTAAGGCAACATGAAGCCGCCCAAGATAAGCAGACACATGACCTTCAAAATATTGTGGAGCAAGAAGTGACAAGATATATTGGCACATGCCATACAAACATTGTGTGCCTTTGGTATAACGAGCATGAGCCTCACTCCAAACTAATGAACACATCTCGTGGAAATAGGAAATAGGTTTGAGTGTGAATAATGGATTGAATAATGCTATAGAGTTGAGCATCAATCTTTATCCAGTGTTCTCAATATTTGTAAGAATGCATTTAGAACTAATAGAGATGGGATTTGTAACCTAACCTACATAACCAAAACCTGATTTGGAAGCCCAAGTGGAATAGTTAGACCCGTCTATCTTCTGAATACTAACAATATGGTTAGAATAGACGAAAGAATCTATTCTAGAGATTAATGTGGTGTTTGAAGACATTTTTTTTCTTTCTCCAAAGCTAAAAACGAAATAAAATAACCTAAGGAGAGGGACAAATAGATTAGACCACCAAACAAACTCCAATGGAACCACCACCACATGGGTAGGAACAAACTGAGGAGGCAACTTGGGTGAAGGTTGGTTGGCCATAGGCGGCGTTGGAATAATGAACGTGAGCTTGGAAGAAAGGTTCACAATAAAAAATTCCTTTGGAGACAATGAGTAGCGATTCACACATGTCATTGATGTAAAAAAATCTATTTGATGGAGGGATAGTACTTGATAATCCCACAAAGTTGAACATTAATTTTACTCCATCTAGACCGGTCAGGCCTAAGAATCATAATTACTACTATTTGACTTGTTAGTTACGGTAGGGCAATGACAAAGTTGGTGAAAATAGATGCATTAGGTTTGGAGTCGACCTGGATTTGCCTCAGATTAAGAGGCAAATAAGCAAAGAGTGTGAAAAACAGGTAGATAGAGAATAACCAACCCAACAAATAATATCTAGCCAATAGTGGTGTTGGAATTGAAGGAGGAATACATATGAAGAACGAACATAGTAGGGCAAGTTTGGTCGCAAAAAGACTTGTTCGTATTGAAACATCGAATGAGCTGCCATGCGCTGCGAAGGTGGCAGTGGAAAATTAAAAGTTGCAAGAGGGTTGGAGTGCGTGAGGGCCAAAGTGAGTTGTCTGTGGGAAGAGTCATTGCCAGGGTTTGTCGTCACACGACATGGTGATGCTGATGATGGTCATCAATAATGTAAAGTGACGTTGTTGGCCGTGAATAGTGTAACACAATAGGAAAAAAAACAGAAACCAAAAAACATATACAATTTGTAGAAAGTCTAAACCTATGAGTAGTGAGTCCTTAAGGAAAGCACAAATTAGGATTCCCTTCTGGTTAGACTCTTGATATACTATGTTGAGAAGACACATGAATTATGTGTTTATACAACATTCGTGCTATTCAATTTTATGGGGAGAAGAAAAATTACAGAATAATTAATTACCCTATTTTAGGCTGATAACATGAATACAGAATCAATATAAATGATCCTAATATCGTTAATTACTATATACATTAGATTCTAAAATCTACAAGATTCTAACAATATGAAATAAGGAAATTGGGAGATGTGGAAATAAGTCTTTTTGATCTGTTAGGATATTCCCACATATATTTATTATCTATAACACTAATAGTTCTGAACAGTCACCAATCAATGAAGTAATGTATGTGTCTAACCTTGATTTGACATGATCATTTGCAGCATCTATAATCATGTACAGGAGTTTATTCGAAGATTATATCGTACGTTCCAAAGATCACGGCAACATAACTCTGGAGATCGTGGGAAAAATATTTCGACACTGAGTTTGGTGAGAACTCTTAAATTGAGTGCGATGCAATTCTTGTATAATAACAAATTCTTGTTCCATGCTGATTTGATATTTATTTCTGAAGGTAGGTGATGATTATGTTTGGGCAAAACTAGCTAATTGAATGATTTCAAAACGGACTGCATAAAACAAATCAGTAACATGTTGCTTCTAGGAAATTTAGCTATCAAGTCCATGTTACTTGTACTAGTTTGTTGTTGAAGAAATTTTCAAAATCCAAATGTCTTTGATGGCATTCCTTGGTACTTTCATGTTGCTTTTGTGTGGAAATAAACTATCATTTCAAACATTTAATAATCCTCAACGCTTGTTGTGCAGGCGGAAGAAAAGAAGCACGTTTGATTGTATTGGACAACAAATTTGACATCTTTGACGATCCTAACATCAACACAACACGTCACTTTCGGTAAACTAAATAGATTACCGATGACAATTTAAAATTTTTTTTTCTTCGTAAAATTTTGATTTTACCTTTTCCCCTCTCAAGTTCTCCAAGTTTCTTTCCTACATTTGTCTATTTCTTGATGAGTTTGATAGTCCAAACTAGATTATGTACACTATGTACATTACACTTGTAAATTGTACTCAAATGTATATTTTATATATATATAAAGGTATCAATCAAGATACTATGAGAGTATGACATTCCTACTAGATTGGTACTTTATATGACCCTAGATGATATTTATTATTATAAAAAAGGGATACAAACATGTGGAGTAAACTAAAACCCATGTAGTCAAGAAAATCTATACTTGGATAAATCAAACTATTTCTAAAATAAATCTTGCTTCAGACAAGAAAGGCATATTTTCAAACCGGGACCAACTTTTGTTTCAAATCCACACCCAAACTTGCTAAACTATAAACACACTCTGAAAGCACTCATGGCAAGACAACATTTCCATCTGCTTTATAGCATCAAAGAGCAATATTGGGTTTAGTGAAGGATGAAACTACTAACATGGTCAAGCCATAAAGAAGTGCAACCATGAACCACAACCAACTTGATAGCAAACATATAACCTATAATCTCAACATTCAGAGCACTATCAATTCTAAGATATGAAGAGAAGCTACATATGTATTCTGCTTTGCTGTCTTTGAAATACCATGTAGTAGTACATCTATCCATATGAGATTTTGCCTAATCAGTATCACAATTTCAAAAAATTTAGGTATTCCTTTTATTTTCATACAAAGGACCATGCCCTTGAGCCTTTTTAAGGTATCTTAAGATGCAAATGACAACATTCCAATGATCAATACGAGGATTTGTATAAATTGACTAACAATACCCATTACAAAAGATAGATAAGGTAAAACATATTTCTTTTGAGAAACTCCAATGCCTTCCTTTGATTGAGCCACTTCATTACTTTTTGAGACTTCCTAGGTTTTTGGTCTGAAAGTGATTTCATAAGTGTTCCTTTAACTATGAGATTCTAGTAGCATCATTCCTTTGATAATTATGTTATCAACATATACAATTAAGTAAACACATTTTCCAGGAGAGGTATGATGATTGATAAGTAGCTGATGATTTGCCTCACTACGTTTCATTCCAAAAGTTTGAACAATGTGACTAAATTTTCCAAACAAAACACAAGGAGATTATTATTATTTTTTTTTTTATCAGCAACACAAGGAAATTACTTGAGACCATAAAGACACCGATGTAACTTACAAACTAGGCCAGACTCCCTCGAGCAACAAAACTAAGAGGTTATTCTATGTAAATATCCTATTCTAGATTACCATGATTTTTTTTTTTTTACATCTAGTTGGTGGAGATGGCAACGGGAGAAAATGTATCACCATAATCAAGATATAAATATGATATATCCTTTGTCCACCAATTTAACTTTGAGGTTACCAACTTCTCCATTTCAGCCATCTCTAGAAAGAGAAACTAAGTCTCATCTACCATTATGTTCATGAGCATGCATTTCAATCTTTCTTCTTATTATTACTATATTATAATTATTATTACTTTATTTTATTATTATAATCATTATTACTTTATTTTATTATAATCATTATTATGTTATTTTAAATAAAATTACTACTTAAAATAAAATAATAATAAATATAATAAAATAAAGTAATAATAATTAATAAGAATAATACTAATAATGATATGATATAAAACTTTATTTTAAATGTTTTATTTGGTTGTCGGAAAAAAAAATATATTCAAGACAATTTTCTTTATTCTTATAACCTAAGGTCAGCCGAGTCTTATTTTTTATACTTCAATATATAAGATTGAAGTTTTAATTTTATAACCCAATGTATATGTCCTAGAACTGTACAATTTACAACCACAAAGTTTTTAAATAAATTGCTCAAAGGCTTAATTACGTTTTAGCCTATATTCGTCACTTTGATCTTTCAAATTTATTTGCTCACATATTTTTGTGTTCGTAACTTCTAAAATTGTGTAAACAAAAAGTTGTTCTCCCAAAATTCCATCTAATAATTAACATAAGTGTAATTTTGTTCTAATATATGGTTTATATAAATTCTTATAGGAAGAATGATTTTTTTATTATCACTGTTTTTGCTTGTTGAATTGAGTGGAAAATTCTGTTCCTAACCTGTCTCTTCTAGATTATGTTTTGCGTCTTCTCGTTGCACTAGAACGTGACTCTGTTGGGACAGAGGAGACTCTACCTATTAATCACACTCCGACGATCAAGTCAGTGAGAGCTTACTAAAATAAGACAAGTATTCAGTTTCTAGTACTAAAAAACAACGTCCCTTTGCCGGGTGGTCTCAAGCTGCTTCTATAGTTATTCCTCTAACAACTTTCACTCACGAGAATATAATCTCTACTGAAAACATAAAATAATAATAGAAAACCACTTACTCACGGACACCACTTATCTCTAGGTGCTAACAACATGAAAACATTTTGTTTAACATGTGCACAATTATTCTTAGGTGCTCCTATTTTATTCTCAACAACGGTTAATTAATATGTAACTAGCATGTATTAATTAATATATAACTAACTTGCATATTATCACAAAAGATTAAATATCTCTTTATCTTTTATCTTTCCTGGGCCAACCCCTACCTGGGTCGAGCTCCCGACCCACCTCTAGAGCTCAAACGCCAAGTGGACCTCCTCCAAATGCCTGGACAAAGATCTTGAGCATTCCTATCCAATACACAAGCCTTCAGACTCGAGCCGAGCCTGACTAGGCGAAGAGGCTTACGAGAATATAATGTCAATTGAAAACATATATAACAGAAAAATATTCTGCCTACGGGCACCTTTACTCACGGTGCTAACAACAAAAGAGAATCTTGTGCACCTTTATTCACAGGTGCTCGCTACTTAACTTATCATATAGCAAACTAGCTTAAGTATAACAAGTACTATCACACACATGCAAACTAAGCTATATCTACCTCTTAAGCATAAAGTAATAAAGATAACAAGAATGCAGCTTAGGCAAAATCTAAGCATGAAAATCCTTGGAGTCCTCAACTAACAAAGAACTAACCTTTTGATGAACTATACATGCATAGCTACGATTAGCCTATTCTCACTCTCGACTTGCATATGTGTATCTCGCAAACTTGACCCGGGCCATATATCTTGATCTCACCAAGATTTGTTTCACAAAGCACCTACTCGGTTGATCATCTGATCATTCATTCACCGAGATAGCCCAACTTACCATGCACTGAAACAACTTAACCATGACATTTGCTTGCAAAGCGCCTATAACTCATTCTTACGCCGAGTTAGGCTGTCTTAACTTGCCTCAAATCAAACAACTTAACCATAACAAATTAAACTGCAAAGCGCCCGTACTCAGGTAGTCGCACTAACACCGAGCCAGGTCTTACCTGACAATAGATAATCAATTTGCACACAGGGCGCTTACTCGGATAATCTTACTGAGACAGGTTGTCTTATTTTTCAATAGATAATCAATTTACACATATGGCGCCTACTCGGATAATCTTACCGAGACATGTCATCTTATTTGTGAATAAATAATCAATTTACACACAGGGCGCCTACTCGGATAATCTTACCAAGACAGGTCATCTTATCTGTCAATAGATAATCAATTTACACATAGGGCGCCTACTCGGATAATCTTACCGAGACAAGTCGTCTTATCTATCAATAGATAATCAATTTACTCACAGGGCGCTTACTCGGATAATCTTACCGAGACAGGTCGTCTTACCTGACAACAGATAATCAATTTACTCATAGGGCGCCTACTCAGATAATCTTACCGAGATAGGTCGTCTTATATGTCAATAGATAATCAATTTACACACAGGGCACCTACTCGGATAATCTTACTGAGACAGGTCGTCTTATCTGTCAATAGATAATCAATTTACACACAGGGCGCCTACTCGAATAATCTTACCGAGACAAGTCATCCTGCCATGTGCTAACTCTAAACAAATAAATAAAACTAATGCATAATCTTTCAAGAGCAAACTTATCATTCGATGACCTCGTTAAAAAACACCTTCAAGGGAAACAGAGCGTCACCTTTATCATCACATTTTTCAAAAGAAAGCATTAAACCAAAATATCTTCGTTGAAATAAACTTGAGATTTGCCGTGTTCCACGTTCGAGGAATGACTCCCCCTTTAGGGTTTCTAGCCTGTACGCTCCATTCCTGAGCACCTTGACTACGCGAAATGGGCCATTCCACTTCGGAGATAACTTGTTCTCTAGCTGGTAGGGGTGAGCCTTTTGCATCACCAAGTCGGAAACCCTGAACTATCGAGGCTTTGTCTTGGTCTTTTGCCTCAACTCCACTCTTCTCTTCAAAGCCTCTGAGTTAATGGATGCCTGTTCCTGTACTTCATCAGCATATCTAAGTCCACCTTCCTTACTTTGTTAGACTCTTCAATGACGAAGTTCTGGAATTGAGGAGAGCTCTCTTGGATCTCTATTGGCATCTGACCCATATACCAAATTGAAAGGCGTCTCCTTGGTTGTTGACTGAGGGGTGGTGTGATAAGCCCACCAAATTCGAGGAACTTCTTTTGGCCAAATTCCTATGGCCTTCTCTAACCTCCTCTTCAACCCTCTCAGCAACACTCTATTGGTTGACTCAACCTGGACATTCGTTCGGGGACGCTCTACTGAGACAAATATATGCTTTATGTCAAGCTTCGAGCACAACTTACACAATTGTTGACTAATAAATTGGGTTCCATTGTCAGACACTAGGTGTCTAGGAATCCCAAAACGAAATACAATATTCTTCCACACAAAATGCTGCACCTTGTGAACAGTTATTTGTGAGACTGGCTCGACTTCAATCCACTTGGTGAAGTATTTGATGGCCACTATGAGATACTTCATCTTTCGTATTGCCAAAGGGAAAGGACCTAGGATGTCTATTCCCCAAGTATGGAAAGGCCACGATGATACAATCCAAGTAGATATGAAGATGGCCAAGGAAGCGAAAGACAAAGCACAAGATGAACAATCATCTCAGCGAACGATTTATAACCCTACCAAGGATCACATGGACCTCACTAAAAGGAGCTGAGCATAAACCAACACACCCACTATTCTTCCTTTTGGTCTTCTTGTAAGATACAAATATCTTGTAAATAATTTGGGCTCTCTTTAGGGGTCCAAATAGCAAAAATAGGCTAGAATAAGGTGCCTTTAGCATAATAGGGGTGTAGTTAGCATTTTAGCTTGTTCCTAGTCCTTTAGGAAGGGATTTTGACCTAGTTTCTAGAAGGACAAGCCTAAGGTGCGGGTTTGACAGGTTGCCCCTTTTTTAGTGTTTTCCATTCTACCCTTCATGCTTGTTCTCCAAGGCTCCTTCACCTATAAATAGGAGGCCTACCTCATTGTATTTCACAAGTTGAATTTGAATGAAGTAAAGAAACTCTGCACAAATTGCGTGAGCTCTTAGTGAGACTTATGTCCTCTTAGGTTTAAGGTATTATCTTGAGTGATTAAGAAGCTCTCAAGTGGCGGCCAACACACTCATCTTGGAGCAAAACCATCCTCCAAGTGGCGTGACATTTCTCATCCACCACCATAAGTTTTCTCATTCCATTTCCTTTAATTTTCTCCATTCCATTTTATGTTTTTGTCTTTTAGTTCTCTCATTTGTTGCTCTTGGGTTTCACTCATAATCATGAGTATGGTGCATCATTTGGGAGGCCATGTCCACCATTGATGTTTACCTGTGCCCATTTCAATTCCACAATTACATCTCATCCTCACTATATCTCGTTTTTTATCTTTGCCTCTGTGAAGTGTTCACACTTACTTAACCACTTGGTTAAGTTCGTGTCCATTGGGAATCTTCCTTAGGTCCTCACCATAAATTGCTAAAATCCCAACCTTAAGTAAAAGTGTCACCATAAATGAAAACATCTAAAAATCAACTCACATCACACGAGTTATAAATTGACCGCAACTCTTTAGCTGGCGCATGGTGCTAATCAACATGCTTCTGACATTGCTAGCAACGTTGAGCATACTTCACATAATCCTCCTTCATAGTCGGCCAATAATACCTAGATCGGACGACCTTCAACGAAAGTGCTCTTCCTCCGATATGGCTTCCACAAATGCCTTCGTGAAGCTCCTCCATGATACGGATAAACTGATCTCCACTTACGCAAGTGAGGATTGAGTGGGTATAACCATGATGAAACAACTTGCCATTTATCAAGGTATACTTCCCCGCATTCCTCTTAACTTCCTTGGCCTGGTACTCACCCGTGACTTGCCCAATAACAAGCAACGAGTCACTCTTCACCAAGAAACTCCGAGCACCCAACTTCTTGGCTAGCAACATCCCTATTATCAATGCCTCACACTCAGCTTGATTTTTGCTGACTTTGAAAGGGAACCTCAAGGCTTGCTCGATTAACAACCTACTTGGCCCTTCTAAAACGACCCTAGCTCCACTCCCCAGTTGATTGGAGGATCCATCCACCGAAAGGACCCACTAGAAGTCATTAGGATCAGACTGGGGGCCTTCAGATGAAAGCTCTGCCATGAAGTCAGCATACACCTGCCCTTTAATTCGCCCTCGAGGCTCATACTGTATATCAAACTCTGACAATTCAACTTCCCAGCGGACCATCCGACCTACTATGTCAGCTTTTTGGAGGACCTTACGAATGGGCATATCAATCATCACAATCACGGTGAAGTTATGAAAGTAGTGGCAGAGTTGCCGAGTAGTGAATACCACGGTTAAGGCGACCTTCTCAATAGCTTGGTACCGTGTCTTTGGTCCTTGCAACACCTTACTCACAAAGTAGATGGACTTCTGGACCTTGTCTTGGTCTTTCACAATGATCGAGCTGATCGCTCGATCTGTGATCGCAAAATAAAGACAAACGAGGGTACCTGGAAGTGGCTTATCAAGGACAGGGGGACTGGCCAAGTACTCTTTCAACTTGGTGAAGGCTTCTTCACACTCACCAGTCCACACAAACTGGTTGTTCTTCTTGAGGCACTGGAAATATGGGTACCCCTTATGTCCACTGGCTAACAAGAAACGAGATACAACCATGCGCCAGTTAGTTGCTGGACCTCCTTCATGTTGGCAGGGCTCCTCATTCCTACGATGACAACACATTTGTCAGGGTTCGCCTCTATACCCTTTTCAGTCAGCAAAAACTCAAGGAACTTCCATGCTTTTACCCCGAACACACATTTCTCTGGATTCAGCTTCAAGTTATACTTAGCTACTATCGTGAATAGCTCCTCTAGGTCAACAATGTGCTGATCTTTCTCTTCTGATGTGATGACCATGTCGTCCACATATGCCTGTATGTTTCGCCCCAGCATTGGGGCGAGGATCCTGTCCATTAACCTCTGGTAGGTGGCGCCAGTATTCTTAAGGCCAAAGGGCATGACCTTGTAACAGTAGTTGGCGAACTCAGCCCTAAAGCAGTCTTGCTCTCGTCCCTCGCGTGTATACGAATTTGGTTATACCCCGAGAAGGCATCTAGGAAGCTCAACATCCGACAACCCGAGGTGCTGTCCACCAATGAGTCTATGCTTGGAAGCGGATAAAAATCCTTAGGACAAGCCTTGTTCAGGTCGGTGAAGTCAACGCACATCCTTCACTTCCCATTGGCCTTCTGTACCAACACGACATTTTCCAACCACTCAGGGTATTGGATTTCCCTTATGTTGTAAGCCTTTAGGAGTTTCCGAGTCTTTTCTCTAATGATGAGGCGCTTATCCTCATTGAACTTTCTCCTCCCCTGAACCACTGGCCTCACCTTTTCATCCATAGTAATCCTATGGCATAAAAAGTCTGGGTCTATCTCAAGCATGTATGCGGATGACCATGCGAAATCATCCATGTGCTTTAATATGACCTCAACTATCTTATCTTGCAACTCTTTGCATATCGAGGTGCCGAGCTTGAACTTCTTTCATTCTTTCTCCCTTTCCTGAACCTCACCAGCAGGTCCAGGTCACCTTTCATTACGACTTCAGCCTTCGCGATCCATTATGGCTCTCCTGCCTAGATGGTGATTGCGTAGGTTCCTATCCTATTTTTCAAGCTACTCTCGTAGCATTTCCATGCCATCTTCTAATCAGACTTGATGGTTATTACTCCTCCCTCAAGAGAAAGCAACTTCATCTTCATGTGTGCCATTGAGGCTACCACACCCAACTTGTTCAAGGAAGGTCTCTCCAAAAGCAAATTATAGGCATAAATGCATAAACTACTATGTACCTTATGGTAATCGTCCTAGTCGAGGTGCCATCAGAAAAAGTCATCCTCAACTCGATGTACCCTCGCACTTCCACCCGATCTCCCGCGAAGCCAACCAAGCACCCATTGTGACCTCGGTTGGTATGGAGATAACTGCAAACTGTTGAACGTTGATTAGAACATCACATTAGCTGAACTTCCGTGGTCAATGAGAACTCTGTGCACCTTCCTTCCCATGGTGACAACAAATATCACCATTGGATCATATCCTCGTGAGGAACCATGTCTTCCTTGTTAGAGCTCGTGAAGCAGAGAGCGGACTCTGGTGGATGGTTAGGTCTCCTCGCCTTCAGGGATATCACTACTCGCGCGTATCGCTTACGCTTGGAAGCAAAGCTCCCTTCTCCAGAGAATCCTCAAGATGGTGTTCAACTCTTCATGGAATGGGATCTCATGCACTTGGTCCATGAGGGCAACTTCTCCCTTTGGTTCTTCCTGATCAGCCTCAAGGTACTCCTTCAGGAACCCTTCCTTCACCTCGCCAGTTGGTGACCCAGAGCTATGCACCGCTCAATGTCGTTCCCAAACCCCTTATGGAACTCACACCAAACGTCCTTTTGTGGCCCTAGATTCTTGTCAGTCTTCTGAGGAAACTTCATCTTGTCCATTACCCTTGGCATGCCTAGCAATTCTTTATAGGACATTCAGAACTTGGGTCGAAATGCCAACTCCCCTCTAGCCTTTGTTTTGGGCTCGTTTCTCTTGGCTGCGAATGGTGTGTACCTCGAGTCCATTCTCTTCTCGGCCGAGGTTTCGTTAACCCTTAAAGGTCGGCCTCGGCTACTCTCCTTAGGCTTAGGCTGCCTTGAAGACAAGATGCCATGCTTCGTGGCCACAACTTCCTCCGCATTGATGTGGGAAAAACTCGTTGTCATATCTCGGAGAATGTCTCCGTCGGATTTTTGATCAACAAATCGCTGAACAGCCCTGTCGCAATCCCTTGATCGAAAGGGATCACCATCACAACTTGGCCTGAAGTCTTACTGTAAGTGCCCAAAATTTGTTCAGGTAATCCTTCAACGAATCCTCCTCCCTCTGTCTCACGTTGAAGAGGTCATACAACATTGGAGGCTTGACCTGGTTGACAAAGAACTGTTCTCTAAATAGTCTGGAGAACTGCTCAAAAGAGGTGATGTGGCCATCGGGAAGCCCATTGAACCACTGTAGGGTTGTACATGTGAATGTGCTCATGAACATCTTGCACTGAATAACATTCGTTCCTCCGAAAACAATCATTAGGGCATTGAATGTCGTGAGATGACTTTCAGGGTCTTCCACCCTTGTGAAAACAATCTTGGGCGTGATGTAGTGCGGTGGCACAAGCTCACCCATGATCACTTGTGAAAATGGCTTGGGACGATCTCTCAAGGGAAAATTCAACCCTCGCTCCCTTGTATAACGTCGACCATGCTGTTGTAGATTCCTGCACAAGTCCTTGTTGGTCTTGCACAATTCTTCATTGGCTGCTTGGAAAGTCTCTATCTTTGTCATCCGCTGATTCTGCAGAAGCACTTGCTCAACTCGGGCTTCTGCTAGTAGCCTTTCTTGCTCGGCTTTAGCTTCTAGCTAGATCCGTTTATGCTTTTGTTTGTACTGCTCATTGGCTTCCTAGAGAGCCCTCATGGTCTCCATGAGTTGCTATAAGGTGGGGGCATCACTTCCTTCAAATCCTGGTAGTCCTTGCCTAGTATTCCTCATCACGTTGAAAGATTTTAAACACGAATGTGGGTGAGATTGAATTTTATCAGGCCCCATGGTGGGCGCCAAATGTTCTCGCGGTTGACTTTCTCACCGGTTGACTTGAGTGGAAAGCTCCGCTCCTAACCTGTCTCCTCTAGATTTTGTTCTCCATCTTCTCGTTGCACTGGAACGTGGCTCTTTTGGGATAGAGGGGGCTCTATTGATCACACTCCGACGATCAAGTCAGTGAAAGCTTACTAAAATAAGATAAGTATTTAGTTTCTAGTACTCATAAACAACGTCCTTTTACCGGGGGTCTCAAGCCCCTTTTATAGTTATTCCTCTAACAACTTTCACTTACAAGAATATAATCTCTACTGAGAGCATAAAATAATAACAGAAAACCACCTGCTCACGGGCACCACTTATCTTCAGGTAACAACAGGAAAACATTATGTTTAACATGTGCACCATTATTCTCGGGTGCTCCTCTTTTATTCTCAACAACTATTAATTAATATGTAACTAACATGTATTAATTAATATATAACTAACTTGCATATTATCACAAGAGATAACATATCTCTTTATCTTCGGAATAATATGATAACAGATTTAAACAATAACAATTATATCTTTCATCTTCAGAATAGTATCACAACATATAAAATATCTTTTTTATCTTTTATCTTTCCTGGACCGACCCCTATCTGGGTCGAGCTCCTGACCCACCTTTAGAGCCCAAACGCCAAACAAACCTCCCCGAAATACCTGAACTAAGGTCCCGAGCATTCTTTTCCAGTACAATAATTGAAGAGAAAAAGTATATAAAATAATTTAATAATAATAGTACATTTGGTTTCCTTTAATTTTTTAAAATATTTTTGTACCGCCCTGGTAGTCGGAAGTGATGACGTGGCACCAAGCTACAGTGTAGGCGTGTTGACAAGGCGCCAGATCCGCAGAAGGGAAGGAAGTCGGGGGGGCTCGTGTAATCGCCAGTTATTAAGTTGGCGTGCTCCGATCTCCAGCATACCAGGCGATCGCCCAGTTGAAGATGAAGTCGCCAGATGTAAACTCAGGCGACCAAGTGATTGGAGATCGCCAGAGCAAGC
>Ga0123342_1003115_pt1 | contig 26956 bp, 18 predicted proteins | sample Turbeawhitnodule_FD_89960 | JGI IMG/M metagenome (GOLD analysis project Ga0123342, IMG submission 89960) | Root nodule microbial communities of legume samples collected from Mexico - Turtle bean Mexico white nodule | ecosystem: Host-associated > Plants > Roots > Nodule | place: Mexico: Nepantla...
AGAGAGAACATCTTTCACACAAGATGCAAAGTTTTAGAAAACATATGTTCTCTCATTGTGGATAGTGGTTCATGTTGCAATTGTTGTAGCACTAGGTTGGTTGAAAAGTTAAATCTACAAGTAATCCCTCATCCTAAACCTTACAAGCTTCAATGGATAAATGAAGATGGGGAGCTAATTGTAGATAAACAAGTGAAAGTCGAGTTTTCTATAGGTAACTACCAAGACAATGTTTTATGTGATGTAGTACCTATGGAAGCTTGCCACATTTTATTGGGTAGACCATGGCAATTTGATAAGAAAACCTTGCACAATGGTCTAACCAATGAGATTACCTTCACCCACAAGAAAAAGAAGTTTGTACTTAATCCTTTATCACATTCTCAAGCGGTAAGAGATAAAATACAAATGAAACAAAAGAGGGATGAAGAGAAAAGAAAAATCAAAATAGAAAAAGAGATGACTCTTAGGGAACAAAAAGCGTGGGAGAAGAGTGCTCATTCCCACAAGGTCATTCAACAAGACAAAAGAATTAGAAATACCTTTGAAAATATGTTTCTTGTTGAACAACCTAGCCTTACCTTTTGTAAAGGAACACTTGCAAGCATAGCAAAAAAAGAATCCTTAAAAGAGGCTTGTATAGATAAAAATGTAGTAGATTATTTTACATATGTGCTAAGATATCACCAAGTGAAGGTCAAGTTATCTATAGGCATCTACAAAGATAAATTTTTATGTGAGGTACTGCCTAAAGAAACTTGTCATGTCTTATTGAGACAACCATTGCAAAGAATTAAAATTTTCATGAACAATGGTTGTATCAACGAGACTACCTTCACACATAAAAGAGAAATTCTTCATGAAGGAGAACTCATGGGCCAAATTAGAGTTGATAAAACTCTAGAGTTTTTAAAAGGAAAATTCTTTTGGTCACCCATGAGAAACGATGTTCAAAGACATTCCCTAGATGCATTTCTTGTTTTAAAACTAAAACTAAGGCAATGTCTCATGAACTATATACTCTTTCACCTTTTGCAAATGTTCCATGGGAAGATATAAGCCTAGATTTTATATTAGAGCTTCCTTGGACAACAAAAGGTATTGATTCCATTTTTATGGATAAGCTCTTCTCTAGAGAAATAATAGGACTTCATAGTTTATCTCCAAGCATAGTATTGAAAAGAGCTCCAAAATTTGAAAATCATTTTTTGAGGATACTTTTAGAAAAAACTTGGAACTAAGTTGTACTCTTCAAATTCTTATCATCCTCAAAAGAATGGTCAAAATAAAATTGAAAACATAACTCTTTCTACTATGCCTAGAGTAATCATAAAAGGCAAACACAACTCTAGAGATGAGCATGCATACAATAAAGTAGTCCACAAGACTACCAATATTTCTACATTTGAAGTTGTATGTGGACTTAATCCTCTTTTTCCTTTTGATTTGTTACCATTTCCTAATCCACAAAGATTTGTGTCTAAGGAAAAAGTAACAAAATCCGAATATGTTAAAATACATAAGAGGATTAAAGAACAAATACAACAATCAAAAGAGAAATATTGTAAAAGGTTGCCCAAAACAATAGAAAAACAAAAAGAATGGCAACTTCATAAAATTGATTTTTATACAATTGCTTCAACTAACTCATTTGCTTTGTTTGAAGATTCTCATAGATGGACGTTTGATCCGGGAGGACGAGCTTAGTTGTCAAAGCAAGAGGCTGCTATCCGAGATCGACACTGTGGATATGAGGATAGATTTTCTCAAGAAGGAGGAGATGATGGACACCATCCAGCCATATACATCCACCTACTTTTGACAAGGATGAAGCCTTGGATTTGAGGACAAAATCATTTTCAAGAGGGAGGGGATGATGGAAGAGGCCCCATCACCAACCCTTTGAGAGGCCACCAAAATGCTACATTGAGGCAACCATTAGAGTCATAGTCAAAGAGGGTCAAGAGGACACATTTTACATGTCATAAACTCTAGTGTGTAATACCTTTTTACTTTTTGTCAAGTAGCATAGTTTAAATCTTTTTGTAATTGTGATGAAACATGCAAAGTGGTACTTAGAAGGCTAAACCTAAGTTTAATTAGAAATACCCATTTCTAATTAAACTAAGGTCAGGTCCAATTAGCTAGACCTAATGGGCGTAAGTTCTAAACCAACCACACAAGGAAGGATTCTAGAACCTACCTCCATTTAGGTGCCACTTCTCACATGTGCCATCACTTTGAATTTTCCCTCATTTTCTCTTATCAAGTCCGACCTCCAAAGTCCTATATAAGGAGTGCTTTGGGTCATGTATTCACAAGATTAATTGAATAGTGAAATGCTGTCAAAATTGTGTCATTCTCACTCCTTGCCTAAACTCTCTTAGAAATAGGCTTTTAATCTTCAAACTTTCACCTACAAAGGGAGTTGGCCGAACCACTCCTACTTTTCCTACTTCTCATGCACCTCCAAGGCTATCACAACTCTTAGAAGAGCCTTGTTCCACCATCAATCCATGGAGCTTCCGCAAATTCACTCAAAAACCGCAAAAAAGAAGACACAAATCCATCAGGTTAAGCCAAAGGGCATGACTAACCACTCATATAAACCAAACTTGGTCTTAAAGGCGATTTTCCATTCATCTCCCAGTTTAATCCGGATTTGGTTATAAGCACTCTTAAGATCAATTTTGGTAAATATTTGAGACCCATGTAACTCATCCAACACGTCATCTAATCTAGGAATGAGATGTCTATACTTAATGGTGATGTTGTTTATAGCTCGACAATTCGTACACATCCTCCAACTCCCATCCCTTTTAGGGACAAGAATCACAAGCATAGCACAAGGACTCATGCTATCTTGCACCCACCCCTTAGCTATTAAATCTTCCACTTGTTGTTGAATTTCTTTGGCCTCAATTGGATTGGTCCTATATGCTGCCAGATTTGGTAAAGAAGCCCCAGGTATGAAGTCTAGTTGGTGCTCAATTCCCCTTAGAGGAGGTAGTCCTTTAGAGGGATCTTGAAACACATCTTCAAACTCTTTTACCAAATTTTCCAAGCACTTAGGACTATCTACCGCTGACTCACTCCTAAGGGTTTTCTTTGGAAAAGCTATGAAAATAGACTTTTGTGAAAGCATTACCTTTTTTACCTCTTTTGATGAGATGAGAAGGCTTCTCTTAGAAGTCTTTTTTTCTTTTTCTTTTTATCTTTTTTCTTTCATTTTAAAGTTAGTCCTCATGGACTTCTTTTGGTGAGAGAGATTTTAGTGTGATCTTATGTCCATGGAAGGTGAAAGAGATTTTGTTGGTAAGGCCATCATGTAGGGTTTTCCTATCATATTGTCATGGCCTACCAAAGAAAAATATGTGTAGCTTCCATATGGACAACATCACACAAGACATCATCCTTATATTTACCAATAGAAAAGGCTATGAGGACTTGCTTGTTTACTATTATTTCCCCATCTTCACTTAACTATTGAAGTTTGTAGGGCTTTGCATGAGAGATGGTAGGTAACCCAAGTTTTTCTACCACTCTTGTGCTTGCCACATTTGCACAACTACCCCCATCCACAATCAAAGAACATAACTTATCATTAATGAGGCACCTAGTGTGGAAAATGTTTTCCCTTTGACTTTCATCAAAAGGCTTTAAAACTTGGCCTAGCATGCGCCTCACTACTAATAAGTCTCCTTCACATGGAATTTCAATTTCTTCCTCACTTAGGGATCTAGAAGAGGTAGGGGACCTAGACCTTTGTGAGATATGATCACTCATAACAACCCCTTCCTTAACCATCATGTTTCTTTTAGAAGGACAATTAGATGTAATATGCCCAAAACCTAGACATTTAAAACACTTTTTACTTGAGGTTTTGGTGGGTGACTTAGGTGTAGAAGTGGAAGGTTTAGAATTTCTAGGATTGTAAGTGTAATCTTTCACAAAATTTGAAGGAAAAGTTTTTAAAGAAGATTTGTTTTTGTTTTTCCAAGATTATTGGTAGTAGTCATCATTATGAGAGTTTTTTAAATGAGTTTTCTTTGAAAGTTGAGATTCAACCTTGATGACAAGGTGAACTAATTTTTCCAATGATGAATACTCATAAAGTTCTACCACATCTTGGATTTCCCTTCTTAATCCACTTACAAATCTAGCAATTTTGGACTCCTCACTTTCATGCATGTCAATTTTAGTTAAAATTGTTGCAAGCTCTTTAAAGTACTCATCTACATTACTAGGTCCTTGTTCAAGCCGTTGAAGCTTCAACAAGAGTTCCTTCCTGTAGTGAGGAGGAACAAACCTCGCGCACATACATTCTTTCAAATCATACCAAGAGACTACAAATGACCTCTTGTTTAGCCTAATGTCCATTATAGTCTTATGCCACCACTGCAAGGCATAGTCTAAGAATTCTAAGGAGGCTAGTTTTACCTTTTGGTCCTCTTGGACGTCATGTACATTAAAGATTTGCTCTACCTTAGACTCCCATCCTAAGTAAATGTTAGGGTTACTTTTCCCACTAAAACTAGGAAGTTTTACATAAGGAAAATATTTTTTTGAAGGATGGTGTTGATGTTGGCGCCTTTCACCAAATTCATCCATTCTCCAATCTTCATCATCCTCATGGTTGCCGTATTGATTATAGCTCCTTGAAGCTCTCCTTGGCTCTAACCTCCTTCCTCTTGGTTGTCTTTTATGAGATTATTCAAGCCTTTGAAGTCTATCATCCAATTGCCTCATTTCTTCCTCCTTTTGGGCTAAGGACCGTTTTGTCGCCGCCAACTCTCCCATAAGGAAAACCTTTTGGGGAAAGTGAGGTTTAGATGATTCCCCTGAAGAAGGAAGAGCCATAAAATGCACAAGTGAACAAACAATTAGTCAATGAAAAGTTAGATCACTCTCCCCCAATCTTGCGTTACTCTTGTGTTAAACAAAGAGGAGAATACACAAAGCACTCAAAAGAAAATTTCCTCTCAACAAAGATCTCACTTGGTATTGAAATCTCTCAAATGAAAAAGGACAAAGCCCTTATCACTTGATCTCAATAGGACCACAACAAAACTTAAGGAAATTTTAAAAGACAAACAAGAAAAGCTCAAAACAAGAAAGCTAAACAAGATTAAGAAAAGATGTATGACAAAACTTTTAAAGAAAGACAAGCAAGAAAAGGCACACAAAAAGACTCTAAGATACTTACTAAAACTTTTAACAATGGAATTTTCCTTTCTTTAGAAATTGTTAAGGCAAAAGGATAAAAATTCCACAATGTTGAAATCAATTTGCCAATCAAAATGAACTCACTATTTTGAAATGTTTCTCTTTGAAAAGATTGGAACCAAAAATCTTGCACAACTTCTCTTACTTTTTTTTTATACTTGTTTTTGGATTATGGAAATGAAATGTCCATAGTTTTGATCATGCATATTTTCATAGACATCCAATTATCACAAAAAAATTGGGGATTCAAATTAATTGATCACTTGAAATCTTTTGTTTGGAACTTAAATCTACTTATACTAAAACAAGTTTCTATTTACTTTTAAACTTTCACAATTAAAAGCAAAGTATGTAGAAGCAAAATATAAGGACTCCTAGAATACTAAAGAACATATGACTCAAAGCAAAAGAGACGAGAACAAAAGAAGACACAATTTATCATCCAAAAGTGAAAACAAAGTTATTGACAAGATAAATGTCGAATTGAAAAGCAAGAAAGTAAAGGGCTAAAATTAAATGTGCTTGAATGTAAAGGCAAGAATTTAAAGGTGTTTGAATGTAAAGACAAGCAATTAAAGGTGCAAGAAGAGTAAAGTGCCAAATCAACTCAAAACAAAATAAGCTCAAGAACCTAAGCTCTGATAACCACATGATGTGAGTAGATTTTTAGATGGTTCCATTTTAGGGTGACACTTTACTTAGAGTTGGGATTTTAGCAATGTAATGGTGAAACCTAAGGAAGATTCCCACTGAACACGAACTTAACCAAATGGTTAAGTAAGTGTGAAGGTTCACTTCACAAAGGCAAAGATGAAAAATCAATATAAAGTTATAGATGGAATGCAATGTAGAAATAAAATGACAATGAGGTAAACATCAATGGTGGACATGGCTGAACCAAATGATGAACCATAAGCATATAACAAAGGCAAAACCAAGAGCAAGAATTCAAGATAAAGACATGTATAAAAGATGGAAATGGAAATTAATTGAAAAGAGTGAAGGAAGAGAAGCTTATGGAGTGGTGGTGAGAATGGTTCACACCACTTGGGGTGTGGTAGCCACCAAGATGAGTAAAGGGTTGCCACTTGAGAGTCTCACACTACTCAAGATAAGACCTAGCCAAGAGGATTCAAACCTCACAAACACCTCAAACGATTTGTGCAAAGTAATTTTTCTATTCCAAAATAACATGTGAAATACAATAAGGTAGACATCTTATTTATAGGTGAAGTATCCTTCGAGAACAATAATGAAGGATAGGATGAGAATGACCACATAGAGGTGCAGCTATGTCATTGACTAAGTCAATGTCGCACCTATAAACTAAATGTTCTAGAAACTAGGTCAAAATCATACCCTAAAATGCCATGTGATAAGCACACTCCCCCGTTATGCTAAAGGCACCCTATTCTACTGAAATTATAAACAAAGACACCAATTGATGCTCAACACCCAAGGCTTGTGCTCTACTCCTCGTGATCCTCTGGGCAAACTAGGTGCTGAGGTAGTGGCTGGAGAATCCTAACCTAGCCTTGTGTCTCGAGGCATGCTCCTAGTCATCCTCCTCGGAGCTTGGGCTTGGTCAGTAGGCGCACTCTCTCCTAGGTCTTCATCAACCCAAGGGAGCGAGGATGTGTGACTTTTTGGAAAACCTCAAGCTCGTGTTTGACACGTCGACAATCTTGACTAGAGAGTACCGTCTGGGTTCTCTTAAAGCTTATATTGGTATATCACGCTCTTTTCAACCCAATTTTTTTCTTTTAAAACTTTATTGACTTTGTCTTTAAACACTTTGTATTTTGTTTCATTTTTTTTGTAGAGAAAATGCTCTCCTCAGTCAGTAAGGTCCAGTTCGTTGATCGAATCAAACACATGATGGCGAACAAAATAGCCATAGTGGTCGGCGATACCACACTTGACAATGTACGAATTCAGTCCGATCAGGACGAGCACAGTGCCTCAATTTTGGTCGCCAAAAGGAAAAGGATGAAGGTTCTAATCCCCTCCGTGACTCCAACTCAGATGGTTGGTCTCTTGATTTAGAGGTTCTGACCGTTCAAGTATATGTAGTCGACAGCTCGAGGGGGAAAGAAAGTTTATGGGACTCGAGCTTCGACTTTTCAGCTCATGACAAGTCGTTCTACCTATTGAAGGATGACGTGATTCGTATGAAGGAGTTTGATGATGATTGCCTCTGCAGCGACGCGAAAAGCCTACTTGGCAAAGTCACTACATTAGTATGCTTGGCCAACGTAAATGCGAAAGAGAGGAAGAAGGCAAAAGACAAAAAGGCTCACCAAAGTGTCGATCTCCAAAAGCAAGTGAGTCGACTTTAGGTCGAGAATGTTGAGGTCGATCGCCTTCGTTCAAAGTCAACCCGATGGGCTCAAGAGAAAGAAGATTTGTACAACCAAGTCAAACAGTTGGAGAAATACATAAGCGACTTGAAGGAGGGCTCAGCTAAAAAAGAGGTTTATCTGTCAAAGACCATTAGTGCTTTAGAAGATGATGTGGCAAGCTCGTACATCATTGGTTTTGAGGTTGTTAAGGAGCAAGTTGTCATTTAGGTGGACCTATCAGAGATAAATCCATGCAAGGTTGTGATTGATGGGAAAATAGTAGATGGGTCTTAATTAAATTTTATGCTTTCATGTTCTAGAGAGAACTTTGAACAGGTAAAAGTTTCAATTGGACAACATTTCATTACTCAAATCAAAGTTAAAAATCATGTACAAGAGACTCCTTTTTATAGGAGAAAGTCTATCAAAACCTCTCAAATGAAAGTGTGACAAGTGTCACCACCTTATTGGTGCAAATCCTCTCCATTAAGGAGAAGACATGTGGAGTTTCATGCCTTCCTTGCCTATATTTCTATTTGCACCCCTCTTTTACTATTTTACACTCTACTTTCTTTTCTATTTACATTAAACTGTTGAACCAAGTGTGTTCAAGTTTTGAAGAATCCAAACCCTTTGAAGGATGATGAAAGGCTAGTTGTGCTTGTTGTTGTTGAGTTGTCTTTTAGATAGGATCTGGGGTAGACTTTATGTATAATCCACTCTTGATTGAATCCAAAGCATAAGCATTTTCAATCCTTTTAAAAGAAAAGTGTTTTTCAAGCTAAGTGAAAAACAACCTGTTGTTTTGTCGAAACAACCGATTGTTCTATACTTAGGTGTTTTTAGAAAGGTTGAAAATTGTTTTCAATGGTTGACTTGCTGTCAAAACCAAAACAACCGATTGAATCGTGGAAACAACCGATTGTTTGTTTTGGGACCATAACAGAAAACTATTTTGTGCTTTGACTGAGCATTAAATGTTTTTCTAACTGTTTACGCTCCAGTTTTTAATGTTTTGACCAATCTTTAAATGCAATGAATAGTTTGTTAAGATTTTTGTAACACACAACAACTTTGATTATATACAGAAACATAGATTGAGTTTTTGAAAAGTTGAGAATTGCTTAGAGATTGCTTTTGATCAAAGAGTGTGAGATAGGATTTTTCATCTTGTATTGATTTCAGATTTGTTCTGTAACAAGGGTAATCCTTTGTATCTTTGAAAGAAACCTTGTGTGTTTGCTGAGAAGTGTTGTGTGTTCTTGAGGGGATCAATATCAACATTCTTAGTGTTGTTGTGCTTGACCAAAGGGAGTGTGTGTCCTGAGGGGATCAAGGTCATTTCTTTGGTTGTGTTGTAAGTAATCTAGGGTTGATTGCTTAGTAGATTCCCTAGTGGTTTTTGGGAAGACTGGATGTAGCTTTGGGTTTAGAGTGAACCAGTATGTGTCTTGAGGGGATCAAGGTCATTTCTTTGGTTGTGTTGTAAGTAATCTAGGGTTGATTGCTTAGTAGATTCCCCAGTGGTTTTTGGGAAGACTGGATGTAGCTTTGGGTTTAGAGTGAACCAGTATAAACCTCTGTGTGCATTCTCTCTATCCTTTAACTCTTTAATTTCAGTTTTATATTTGTGAATTAGTATAAACAACCGATTGTTTCTGCAAAACAATCGATTGTTTTTCTGGTGTTGTGCTTATTAGGAGGAATTTCGTCTGCCCTTGTCCCGGGGCGATTGATGGCATCCTCGGTCAACATGATACAGTGTTCACCTGATGTGTTGTTCTGAGGTGCTTCTTCCTTGCGTTGTTGGAGCTTTTCCTCCACGGGTAAACCCACCGGCGATGGTGTTGATAACCTCTCGGTCTCCTCTTCTGTTCTCCTTTGGTGGGTCTTCTCTTCTTGGAGGGTCCCCCCTCCTTTTCTGATGCTTGAGTCGACGATCGTCTCTTGCTCTAGAAGGACAGTGGTTTCTACGCTTCACGGGCTTATCCCTCTAGGGGGAACGTCTCGTGCCTCAACCGCCTTGGATGAATCTTTGCAAATTTCCGACTTGAATGAGCTCCTCAATCTTGTCTTTGAAAGCTTGACATTCCCCAGTCGAATGTCCACTGTTTTAGTGATACCGACACCATTTCCTACGATCGACATTATTTGGGTTGGATGCCTTCCCGAGTGGAGGGATGAACTCAACATTGAGAGTCTCGTCCAGGATTCTTCCCCGTTCGGCCCTCAGCCTCGGTTGTCTTTGCGCCTGTCACCTCGTTTGGTCGACCTTCCCTAACGCTCTTTCTCTTACATCCCTTTCTCGCCAACAGCTTTTGCCCGGGCCTGATTGCGAAACTCCCTCAGCTTTTCTAACTGCGTGTACTTGGCGACTCTTTTCCAGAGCTCGTCCAAGTTGGCGGTTGGCTGCATGCAAAGGCTATCGGCAAACGGCCCTGACGCAAGGTCGTCAGCATGTGGTGCATGGCCACATCCGGACAGAGGTTCCAAATGCTTATCACCACTTTGTTGAACCTGTCGACGAAGGTTCTCAGAGACTATCATTTCTCCTTATGGATGCCAACCAGGCAATAAAGGTCATATGGTGCAAACGGCTTGTGGCTAACTGCATTTCGAATTTGGACATCAACGTCGCACAACTTTCGGTGGAGTTGGGAGGGAGTTTGGTGAACCAGCTGAGAGCTCTTCCCTTCAGAGATGTGGGGAACACTCAGCAGATGACTGCATCATCAGCGGTGTACAAGCTCATGTGCGTTGTGTACGCGTCCATGTGCTCATCCGGATCTGTCGTGCTGTCGTAGCGATCCCTATTTAAGCCCTCCCACCATCCGGTAGTGGAACTTCGATAATAGCGTTGGTGAAAGGAGGTCGGGGCATTGAATCCATAATACCAGTCGTGCAGACCGACTGCTTAGGGCAACGACAAGACTCGCCGTTTATCTCCTGAGTGGGAGCGTTATCTTTGGTTTCATCATTTGCTCTGGGAGGGGAGGTGTATGACTTGCTGACAAGGTTGGTCGACATGATGGACGACCTAGCCTCCCTCAGCTTCTTCTTCATATCCCCGTTTTCCTTGTGGAGAGCTTGAATCTCCAACTCATTCCTCTTGTTCGCTTCATCGCTTCGCTTTTTCATCTCGGCTATCTCTCTTTGTAGAGACAGTAGCAACATCGTTTGGTCGGCTTCAATCATCCTCTCGCTTGCCATACTGCGCGTTGATACCATCCATCAGAGTTTCTTTACAGTTTCTCTCGACCCCATGGTGGGCGCCAATTGTTCTCGTTCGAGGATGGGGCATAGAGAATTATTGAGAGGACTCGTCTTCTTCTTTCCTTTGGGTCGATCGTGCTACTCTTCAACCTCCTTCCTTGCTCGTTCCTCTCATTTCCTTCCTAGCCTCGGTTCTTGATCGTCTCGTGAGCACCGAATGGGGGGTACCTGTAGAAGGCAAACACTTAGGTCAACATAGGGGTTTGACACTCAGTAGCTAGAGCACTGTAGATAATGATGCACCTAGTTCTTGGATTTTATGCCTATTTATATTACCTTAGTGGGTTTTCCTTATTGGGCTGGATTAGGGAGTTGGACCGTGACTAAGGTTGTATTACCTAGCTCCTAATGATGAGTTAGCTTCGTTGATCTTGCTTGAGCGTAGGTGGACTCATGATGTCAGTCGACCTTATGGATATAGGTAGTATGGCCTCGGTCGGCTCAGTGACGGGGTTCGAGGCGTGTTGTCAGTCGTACGGACTGTATCAGTACAAAGCGTATTAAGATGAAATTAAAAACAAGACGAACCCTAGATGAGACTCATTGACACCTGTGGACCTTTAAGACACCGTCACCGTCTACACACATTATTAATTTCACTATTAGTATTTAGTATGAAAGAAATACAAGAGATCTAATATAAAAAGCAAAATTTAAAAATTTCTCTTAGTGTTTAGCTCTTACTTTTGAACTTTTACTTGTTGATTCTCTCGAGAGTAGTCATCCTTAACTTGACTTTTTCTTCTCCAATATGGTACCTAACAATGTTAATCAACATTTTCCATCTCAAGAGATCAGTAATACTCAAAATCAAGAAAAGCTCAAAATTAAAAAAGTTAAACTCAAAAGATTAGAGATGAGAAAAACTCAACGATTGTCCAAAAATTCAAAACAAATAAGAAATTAAAAGTTATCAAGAAAGTAGGCACTTAAATTAATTTCTAGTAGAGACTCAAATGAATTTCTAGGAATGGTTCTAGATTGGATTATAAAAAACAAAAATAAAGACTAAGAATAGAGAATCAAACAAGCACCGTTACTGCTGTGTTCAATTTCTCAAGGCACAAAAATTACTGCACCTAAAATTCTTCAATTAGAAATGTGCAGCCCAAGTAGAGTTCAAAACAGTTTTGGCCCAATTTTACTTGCTCGGTGGACCCCGCACCACAATTTTCAATTGCAACCCACCAAAATATGCTTTAAAAATTTAAAATAAATCAGGAACATTGCTCACCAATTCATACTGTTACGTGCCACAATTTCATCCAATGATACCAATTATTCAATCACGGGATGGGTCCCACAATCAAATACATATTCAAGCCAAGTCACGTTTTCATCAAATTGGCCCTGCAACGTGACAACTCCGAATTCAAATTGAAAACTGCACCAACACAAATTTTAATTCAGCACTAACCCTTTTTAAGCAAAAGCTTCACTGCTCAATTTTTTTTCGAAAATAAAAAAAAATCTGAACCAAAATTGATCAAAACAGTGAACTCCTACTGCATATAATTTTCTGGTTCTCGTTCTTGGTTGCTGGACCAATATGCTTGCGTGTCTCAATGTTTTGCAAAATTTTCACCTCAATCACATTCAACACTGCACATTTACAGTAGTTGTGTTTTAATTTTAATGCCAATTCCAGATAGCTCCAAATTGAAATTGGAAACTGCAGTGTAACACCAAAATCTGCACAGCTACACCAGAAAAATGCACATAATAACGGCCAAATTCGAGCAGTTCAAAAAATCAACTTCCGCCAGTTCAAACAGCAGCGCCTCAAAATTTGCTTCCAATTTCTAAAACGTAAATTCAATTGATCACCAATTTTTCATTGAAGCTATTTCACAAACACCTTAGTTGCAATTCAATCCATTCAAAATTCCAATACACAAACTGCTTTATACTTCACCACTAATCAATTACTAAGACTTAACACTGTCAGCTTCAAACAAAAATTGTTTCGCACCAAATAGCTTCAAATCACAGATTCAAGATGATGATAAATTAGCAACCACACATATATATGTTATTTCTAGAATCTCCAAAAGAAAATCAGAAAAACTCAACCAATTCAGAGAATGTGCTAAATCAAAGAACAAATCACGAATCTAATTCTCCGACGCTGAAGTTAATCGTATCGTTTCTCCAATCAATTATGCTTTCACCGTTTCAAGATGAACAGACCGCAAGCCTATTATTTTTCATCACTGAAATTTCTCCGTTTCGCACTCGCACCAACTACTTGCTTCAATGCTTTAACAACCCAATACAAAACCGATTCCAATCATAGATTTCCAAAATCGCTCCAAAAAAAATAAGAACAAGATGAAGAACGCAGAAACTGACTGTTTCACCGATTTAGGTCGCCGGAAAAAACGCAAACTCCGTTCACTACTTTAGGTCACTGGAAACTCACGAAATAGGAAATGCACCGTTCAACAATTCTCTATTTCAATTCGCACCGATTCAAGAACTTGAAATCACACAAACAAAATTTGTTCTGAATCAAGAAAATCGTAACAGAAAACAGCGCGCCAAAATCTCAACACGAAAATGAAAGTGACTGAAAATGCATCAGAGTTTTTTTAAATTTGAAAAACATATATGGATTACTACTCACACCACTAGATTTGCTTTCTGAACCAAGAACAATTTTGGAAATTTTTTGAGAATTTTCGAAAATGAATTTTGGAGAAGATGATAATGGAAACCTAACTTCAAAGAAAATTGGTAATGATCCAGCAGCAATTTACGAACTAAAAAATGAAAACAAAAACACTCAAGAACTCTAATTTATGAAGAAATTTGAAAAAAAAAATCAAAAAAGTTCAACTCTAATTAGTAGTGAACAGAGAGATAATATTGGGGAGTGTTGACCTACATACACTGGTCAAATATTATGCCCATAAAAAAAAATCTCAAAAGGAAAGTCTAAGTCAAGTTGAATAAAGACTGATATGGACATAAGATAACAACATGATCGGAAAAAAAAAAATGTTCATATGGTTAAACACCAGGACACACAAAAAGAACGCTTCCCAACATTACTGGATCGTCCACTTTTCGTCATTAAATATGTTTCATTTCGCACAAACTATTTAATGTATCATTCAATAAAATATTAAATAAATGATTATCTCTCATTTATTTTCCTTTTTATGTTCAATATATACTTATTTAGTATCGTCTTATATCTATTATCTTTATCTTGTTTTGATTTTATTATTTTATATATTTTATCTTTATCTTATTTTGTTTTGACTTTATTTTATATCTTTTATGTTTTTAGTTATTATTTTTTTTCTGTCATTTTTTTTATTTCTGTGTTTTGTTTTTATTTTTATTGTTGTTGTTTTTATTTTTTATATTTATTTATTTTTTTCATTTTTTTCTTCTCATTTTAAGCATTAACTGTAGCATTTGCATTAGTTTTTTTTTTTAAGATTTTGCATTTAGGGTAAACATTTCAATATTATCTATGTCCACTACTAATTAATATTAATTGGCTTTGTTTTTTTTTTATATAATTATATCACGTATTTTTTACTTTAAATTAACATGATTACATCATCAATAATAATAAAAATAAATAATAATTTTTGTTTATAGATTCAACTTTTATGTTGTTGTAAGGTTTAATTTTTTTATTTTCTTCATTCTTAAAAAAAATAAACTATTTTTTTTTCATTTATTACTTTTTATTTTTATTTTGTAAAAACTTATTTCTTTATTAATTATATTTCTAAATATTTTAAACATTAAAAATATTTTTTAATGCATTCAAAATTAAAATTAACATTTTTTTAATTTATTTATTTATTTACTTTTTAAATGGTGTTAGACAGAGAAATAAAAACAAAAGGGTGCTATATAGGGAAACAAAAGCAAAATGGTGCTAGATGGGAAAATAAAAGTGTAAATAGTGTTATATGAGGAATTGAGTCTATCTTCTACTTTCTTTTCTATTTACATTAAACTTCCTAACTACTCTATACATTTTTTATAATGCTAAGAAAAAGAAAAAGACTTTACAATCTCTTCAGTAAGTCTTGATTTCGTCTATCTTCTTAGTCGAAAGTTTCGAGGCCGGATGATTTTCATTAGACCATAGACTGGAAATAGAATGCAGCTCCTCTGGAGGTGCATGGCTCCAGCCTGCATGTTTCTGGCATTGCTCGCATTTCTTGGCGTACCGTATACAATTTTCCTTCAATGTCAGCCAATAATATCCCGCTCAGATGATCTTTAGGGATAGATGCTTGACCGTCAATGCGAATGTCGTAGATCCCTTCGCGGAGCTCGGACATTATTCCCACACATTGGTCCCCGCTTATGCAAGTGAGGAGAGGGTGAATATATCTGTATCGAAGGAGGTGGTCGTCCAACAAGTATGTTGACTTGCGTTCTTCTTGACAATTTTGTCCTCCATGGGCTTGGAGGAGAGTAGTCCGTCCGCCAGGTATCGAGCGTATGGCGTCATCCAAGTGTCCCCCGAGGTTATCTGCATGGCTTTGAAATTGTTTTCCTTATGCAACTCTCGGGTGGTCACTCTTGGTGACTCGGGTCTCTTCCCGTAGGCGCTCTTATTCGTCTCGGGCTTCTTCCCATAGATTCTCTTGTTCAGTTCGGGCTTCTTCTCGTAGACACTCCTACTCCCAACGACACTCCTCGTTAGCTTGTTAAAGAGTCTTCATCGTCTCCATGATTTTTTGTAGGGCGGGGACTTCATCTCTGTATACCGTATGACTATTGAGGTTTGTGTATAAGTGTTTGAAGTAGTTAGCATGATCAATTTTATCTGCCCCATGGTGGACGCCAAATGTTCTTGGCAAAAAATCTGGGTCGTATCCTGAAGGTGGTTTTTCGGTCAACCTTTCAAGATTGCAGCTTTAAGATTCTTGAAGATTATAATGAGAGGAGTCCCACCTGTTGACAAGACTCCGACGATCAAATTAGTGAGAGCATTACAAATATGAGTGTAGTGTGTATTTCATGGAATAATGCTTACATTTGTTCGGGGTCTTACGACCCTTTCATAACACTCGTAGATCCTTTTTCAGGAGTGTCTACCTCTACCATGAGACACTCTTGATTGACTCGAGTCTCTTCCCGTAGGCGCTCTTGTTCCTCTCGAGCTTCTTCCCATAGATGCTCTTGTTCGGTTCAGGCTTCTTCCCGTAGACACTCTTATTCCCAGCGACATTCCTCGTTAGCTTGTTGAAGAGTCTTCATCGTCTCCATGATTTGTTGTAGGGCGGGGACTTCATCTCTGTCAGGCATCTATGTTCCTCGCCTTGTGTTCCTCATACCATATGACTATTGAGGTTTGTGTATAAGTGTTTCAGGTAGTTAGCATGATCAATTTTATCTACCCCATGGTGGACGCCAAATGTTCTTGGCAAAAAATCTGGGTTGTATCCTGAAGGTGGTTTTCCGGTCAACCTTTCAAGATTACAGCTTTAAGATTCTTGAAGATTACAATGAGAGGAGTTCCACATGTTGACAAGACTCCAACGATCAAGTCAGTGAGAGCATTACAAATATGAGTGTAGTGTGTATTGCATGGAATAATGCTTACATTTGTTCGGGGTCTTACGACCCTTTCATAACACTCGTAGATCCTTTTTCAGGAGTGTCTACCTGTACCATGAGACGCTCTTATTGACTCGGGTCTCTTCCCGTAGGCGCTCTTGTTCGTCTCAGGCTTCTTCCCATAGATGCTCTTGTTCGATTCAGGCTTCTTCCCGTAGACATTCTTATTCCCAACGACATTCCTCGTTAGCTTGTTGAAGAGTCTTCATCGTCTCCATGATTTGTTGTAGAGCGGGGACTTCATCTCTGTTAGGCATTTGTGTTCCTTGCCTTGTGTTCCTCATATCCTTTGACTATTGAGGTTTGTGTATAAGTGTTTCAGATAGTTAGCAGGATCAGTTTTATTTGCCCCACGATGGACATCAAATGTTCTCGCCAATAAATTTGGGTCGGGTCCTGAAGGTGGTTTTCTGGTCAACCTTTCAAGATTGCAGCTTTAAGATTCTTGAAGATTACAATGAGAGGAGTTCCACCTGTTGACAAGACTCCGACGATCAAGTTAGTGAGAGCATTACAAATATTAGTATAATGTGTATTGCATGAAATAATGCTTACCTTTGTTTGGGGTCTTCGACCCTTTTATAACACTTGTAGATCCTTTTTCAGGAGTTAGTAACAACATCATAAATTGTCAATATATTCTCCTTTATTTTAGGGGTGTTCATGTGTAAAGTACCGTTTATATTGTTTGTTTTTGCTAAGCTCGTGCCAAGAAAGAATCTAATTAATTGATTTAGTTGTATTTAAATATTTAAGTTGTTTTATGTTTCTTGTTACTTTAGCGTGTAACGTTAATGTATTCGCTATCTATCAAAACCGATCTCTTTAGGGTCATCGGGCCTGCCCTCATTAGGTCGAACCATGTCTGTTGGGTCCGAGCTTAAAGGGTCAAAGAGATATAGTTTAAGTGATCGGGTAAGGACCTGGTCACGACCAAACAATACATTGGTAAATACGAGTTTTGTATAAATTACGTACATAAATTATTTGTAGAGAAATCGTATGTGAGAAATGATTTTCTTAAAGATGTTGTATAATTGAACTTGTATTTACCATGTACAACTTCAGTTATATCATATTGTACTGAAGTCGTATCTACCGTGTACAAATTCAGTTAAATGATTTTTTGTTTGTGAAAGAAATCTTTGTTATTTTTTAATTATGGAACAATTTAAGAAGGATTTAGTTGTGTTATTTTGATTAAAAAAATATAAAAATTAATAATAGTGGTAGAACCCTAAATCTTAATCGAAAACCTTAACCAAAAACTTTAATCAAAATCCTAAAATTGATAACGGTGAATAGTAAATCCTGAAATCGAACAAATTTAAATCTTAAAAGCACATTTAATTGTAGCCCGGTAAAGCGTAAATCTCTAAACATAAATCCAAAAAGTTGTTAAAGTATATATTTAAAGTCAAAGTTTGTAATATATTTTTGTAATGGATGAAATTGAACTTGATAAACTTCAAAATTTATTTTTAGCATATCAGATTTGGAGTTTTACCATACTTATTAATTTTCATAATTTTTTTAATCAAAATAACACAATTATTTTTTGATAAATTATTTCATTATTTTAAAAAAATAACAAGTTTTCTTAAAAAAAATAACTGAACTGAAAACAATATGCACACAGAACTCACATTTTCCATATACGATTTTTTGAAATTTATAAAAATCTTTTGCGATTTTTTTTCATAATTAATTCATACTCTTTATACCCAAATCCAGAATAAAAAATAATTTGCACATCTACGAAAATTAAAAATCAAATTACACTTAAAAAAAACCCACAAAAGTCTTAGACACCCCAATTCACCGGTGTGAAATCTAACCCCTTCTATCAAAAGAATTTGTAAAAGGTGATAATTTGACCCTCAATGCTTTAAATTACATCATTATTTTATAAAAATACCCTATCATATAAGTAATTCAAAGGTATAATTTAGAGCAAAGAAAAAATGGGATGTTAACAAATTATTTTTGGATCCCGAACTCGGACATAATTGAAACTAACGGTTATAATAGAAGTACCCTTGAAGATACACAGCCTAGTACAAACACTCCATAAGTAACATTGTCAAATAAAGTCACTTTTTCGTTAACATAAAACATCATTTGAGCCAACTTTAACCTTTTCTCTTGTGTTTAACTGAAACCGGATCAGAAAAGCCAAACGAGCACAGCAGCACAATGATCGATGTCCACTGTGGTAGCCCTGTTGCTGCCACTTTCAGTACTCATTTCACATTGCTTATCATTTCTCTTTCGGAAACAAAAAGATTATTTTTGACACTCTTACACATCTCATATTTATTTTTCATTTAGGTTTTTTATATTGGTGGCACAAGCTTTTGCAGCGCAGACGCGTAGTATAATAATTGAACAACCGCGCATTCCGATGGAGCCAGAAGACTGTTCACAAATAACCTCGCAAAACTGCTTCACTTTTGCTCATTTTTTCAACGTGTGGATCCCATAACCAGCCTGTGTCCAACGTTCAAAAAGCCATTCAAACTTACGCGAGTAAATTACGGTCATTTCTACACTTTTTTCTCTGTAAGAAAACAGCATTCAAAACTCACTACCCTTTCTCCTTTCCCCTTTCTCCAATCCAATACAAACACTTCTACCATTGATTTCATCTCACTGTTACCTTGCTAGCTTCTAATTTCTAGCATGAAGATTTCACCAAAACCATTCACCCTCTTCAAACTGCTTCTACTAACATTATTATTACAGCTCCAAGCCATTCCCACTCTCACACTCTCCCCTTGCAAAACCTCATGTGGCAGCATACCCATAAACTACCCCTTTGGCCTAGAAGATGGGTGTGGTGCACCCCAGTTCAGACACATGCTAAACTGCAGCACCGACTTGTTCTTTCAAACCCCTTCAGGCTCTTACAAAGTCCAATCCATTGACTACGAAAAAAACTCCATGGTAGTCTACGACCCTGCAATGTCCACTTGCTCCATTCTCCAACCTCACCACGACTTCCAAATGACCGATATTCAATCCGCTATAATCCCTCCCTCACAGGACACAGTTTTCGTGCTGCTAAACTGCTCCATAGACTCTCCTGTTCTGAACCATTACAAGTATCTCTGCTTCAACTTCGCGGGCCACACGTGTGACGAGCTTTATGGGGCCTGCAATGCCTTCAGGGTCTTCCATCTGTTGACCAACAGCTCCCCACCCTGCTGCTTCACCACTTACGGCACTGTGAAGTTCATGAGCATGAACATATTGGACTGCACGCACTATACAAGTGTGATTAACACGGAAAATTTGAACGGTGTTGGCCCTTTGGACTGGGTTTACGGGATCAAGCTTTCTTTCAGTGTGCCTGATACTGGATGTGAAAGTTGCAAAAAATCTGGTGGGACATGTGGCTTTGATACTGATACAGAAGGTTTGCTATGTCTTTGCTCAAGTTTTGCTAATGCAACAAGGCAATGCGGTAAGCAACAAAATGTTTCTTCACTGTCTTTTTTGGTTTCACATAACGAGTTTTCTTTCAAATTTCTGATGAGTTTCATACTTATACTTATTTTTTTCGGTTTCAAATATGATTAATAGAAAATATTTTTTTTTAAACACATTAATGTGATTTTAGTTTTTAGTTAATTGTTGACATATTTTTTGTTTTTGTTTTGGGTCTTAGCCCCTGGAAGCATGATATCGAAAGGACAGAGCAATGTTGTTTGGAGACAGTATCTACTAGTTTTGCTTGTTATGGCTTGTTTTCAGACGAGGGTGAGGCTCCTCTGAGACTTTAATTTAAATTGTTTTCCACTCTTTTTGACGACGGGTATTCCAAGCCACCGTACACAACAATAAAGACAGAAAAACTATCACCATTGTTGTGGCTTGGATGACTCGTCATCACTTTTGCTAGAGGGGATTTGTGTAATTTGTGATTGTCGATATTCTTCTTTTTTAGATTTCACATTGGGAAACTGTGGTTATTCTCAATTCCTGCAAAATGGCTTACCAAAACCAAAGAGATGCATTGCCTTGTCTTCATTCTTTGTTGTTCAGAGTAGGCATAACGAATACTTAACAATCCTTTTTTTTCATATAACATACAACTCTCAATATTTTTATTTTAATATTTTTTCATATTATTTAATTAAAAATTTATTTTTTATTATATATATTTTTTAAACTATCACATCTAGAATTTTATAGAACTTGTTTATTTGTCAAAGTTTAAGTTTTGTTAATAAATGGAGAAAAGTATTTTCTTACAACTCCTTTTAATAATATAATATTTAATCAAAACATTTAGTAAAAAAAATAATAAAATTGATTATAATTTGATGGTATAAAATTCGACTCTCTTTAATTTATCACACTTTTGGAATGAGAAGATGATTTAATTTAGCAGGAAATGGGACAAAGTGGATTGTTCAGTTGTGAATCTTAGTTCCTTGCTTGAAGGGTGAACCACAAGATCAACTTGACAGTTTTCTTAAATAAATTGTTTCTAATTTTAATATATGTTATTATTGTTAGATAATTAATATTTAGGCAAATATTTTCTAAGTCTTTAATCGATTTAATTAATATTTTTAGATATATGAATTAAAAATATTATTACTTTTACATATTAACGCTTTAGCATTCGTATTTTTCATTATATATATATATATTAAAATAAATTATAAATCTATATTTTTAATATAAATGTGCTAATAATAATATCATATTTGTTTTTTAATTCAGACTAACAAATTGTGAAGGACTAATCCGTTTAATATTTTCATTTTTATCATCCCTAACACAAATTATATAGGTAATATGATGTAATAACAAACAATATATAACTTACATGTTAAAATAAGTTTAAAGAATATCTGACTGTAAATTTTTTTTCTTTTACAAATAATTGTCATGAATTTCAATTCCAATTTTATTTCATTTATAAACAGACAATCTAAATTTTAATTTTATTCTAATTTATAGTTAAAGTATACTTGTTTTAAACAAATACCTAGAATCTTAATTTTATTTTAATTGATCCTTAAAACTTAAAAATTTATGTGGATAATTTTATCCTAAGATAATTTTTTTAACTGGATCACAATATAAACATTTATATTATTAATGCAATTATTTAAATCAATTTGAAGTTAATATTTTCAAATAAAGTTTTGAATTTAAACATTGTTGATACTTCAGTTCGGGATATACAAAATGTTAAATCTCACTCTTAAAACTTATGAAATTATTTTTTAAACCAATGTACTATATTTTAACATAAAAAAGTTACTCAATTTAAAATTATTTTTTGAAATCAGGTAGGCCTTGTAATTTTTTACTTTCTTCATTTCTAAATTCTGGTTTTTATCATGTTTAAAAATATAACAAATTAAATTTTAACAAACAAAAATAAAAGAAAACTTTTATTGATATTTAATGTAAGTCATCTTGATAGAAAATAGAAACATAAACAAAAGTGTAGAGATTATAACCAAATATATGTATGAAAAGATGGTTATTAGTTGAAAGCTTGTTGATGATTGTTGAAAATGCAAAAAAGATAACGAGGCAAAGGTATTGTATCTAGACACGGATAATAGTGATCACATTATTATAAATAATTTTTTTTATATTGAAATGATTTTTTTATTATATTGTGATTTTTGGTAATAACTCTATTGTGAAAGATAAAGATCAATAATGGTTTTTGTAGATTTTTTTTAATGTGTTTTATGTTATTGACTTCAAAAGAGTGATATGTTAAATGTTGGTGAAATACAAGGGATTAACAATATGTTAAATGTTGGTGAATTAGAAGGAATTCTTTTATTGTCAAAAGTGTTGTGAAATTTTGTATTTTGTATACAATTGTAAAAAATGAGTGAAATGTGGGTTTGAAATGAGGTATCATTGTAGTTCTAGAAATGAGTGACCTAGGCTATTCAAATTGAAGATTAAAAGCATTGAATTTTTACCAAAAAGAACTAGGACAATATCTAAGGTGAAGAAACAGGTAGCACATATGTGGATTGGACTTTGTTGAGTTGTTTAATCACTATGGAGTGGAGAGAGGCTCACTTGCAAAAAAGGCTCTTCAAAACTATGTGATGCTTAAGTAAGAAAGTGTGAGTGTAGTAATGAGTAATAATATAAATAATAGAATTAAAATTATTCCTCTAAAAAATGCATATTTATAGGTCTTTTGGACCATGGTCATTGGTGAAACTTGAAATATAACTCTTATGACAATTAATCAGTCGAACCATTATGATCATCAATTTTTTGTTTGATTACGTGAGGGCTCGGTAACTGACCAATGGACCCTAGGTTGAACTGGTCGATACACATGAGATTATCGTTACAATTAACCATAGCCATAATCATAATTATAATTCTAACTTTAACCATACTCATAATATTAAACATAATCCTAACCTGAAATATAACCTTAATACTAACACTAAACCCACATGTAAATAAATTATATCTAATTTTCAAAATACAAGTATAAATTTGTAATCTTATTTTTTTATCAATTAACAAAATTACACTTTCAATCACACCCATCACATCTTTTACTTTCCTAGAATTTTGGATTTTTTTTAATTGAAATCAAAATATTTATCATCAACTTTAATATTTAAAAGCAATATGAAATTATTCATAATTAGGGTCACATGAAGGATTTTAATACCAAGTTAGGGTCACATGAAAGTCCTCTGACTCAAAGGCATTTGCTGCATTTCTCTTCCCAAACAATAATAGGTGAACATTTAGACATTCTTGGGATAGCTTTGATACAAATTAAGGTGCCTGGAGGAACTTATGAAGTGTGTTCAATGGTATAACATTGTCTAGGATGTATGTTGAAGGGAACATATAAGTCTCTCTTTGCATTTTGTTGTGTCCTAGCGTTTGTATATGTTAAACACCAGTTGCAACTTAATTTTATAATTGTGTATCGACCAGTCCTCAGACATCGATGTCAGAGATCGACATCAGACCTCGCAAACAGAGGGAGAGATCGAACATCGATGGTCTGAACAGTTGTAGTGGGCCACATAAGGTGGGTCCCAGAATTATGGCAGTTACCAGTTAAACATCAGTGATGGGAGGAAGCCCTAAGACGCGAGGGATCCATGCAGGTGGTGTGTATAGTGCATTCAGGCGCGACACAAATAATTCTTGGAGGCGCTAAGGCCCATTAGGGTTAGGGTTTCCAAGGGAAGACTGCATGCATGACACGTGAATACTTAAGGCACCCACAGAACATGATGGAAGAGGCCCAAGCACAAGCCCGCATGCAAACCCACCAAAGAGTAGATTTGGACCAACCACTAGAGTTATGGCCATGAGGATCCAAGAAGACTGAAATGCTGCTATTGATGGCAGAGAAACGTTCTTATACATGTTCAAATGCCATAAGCTCTAATGTATAGTAGACTTTAATTTCTTGTCAAAATTAACATAGGAACTTTATTTGTAATTTTTCTTAGAATTAATTTTGGCACCTAAAACACCAACCTAGGTAAACTTAGAGTTTCTAAAAACCTCTAAATTTACCAAGGCCGGTCTAGAAAGCCCATAGAGAGGGGTGAGCATGCAAACTAGCCACACCCTTCCCATGTGCTTCTTTGAGCACCATTTTTTTAGGAGGGAATTCATTTGAATTTCCATCCACTTTTATTTAAATTTCCAGCCCTCTAAACACTATAAATAAGAGGGTTTGGCTCATGTAATTGCAAGATTAATCTAATAGTGAATTGCTGCCAATTTTGTGCTAATCTCACTACTTGTCTTCTCCTACCTCTCTAGGATAGACAATTGATCTTCAAACTTTCATTCTACCAAAGTGAGATGGCCTCACCACTCACATTTCATACCTAACCTGCACCTCCAAGGCAACCACATCTCCTAGGAGAGCCTTGACCGTGAGCATCCATTGAGCTTCCACAAATTCCACCAACAATTCTCCATAGGATTAAGGCACTCTTCCATCATTTGATATCATGAGCTATGGTCTTCAAGAGATAAGTGCATTCTCTTGATTTTAATTTTGTGTTGTTCTTAATTCCTTGTGATTCATCCCTTCCATATTGTCTTGCTGTTTTTTAATTTTCGTTTTGAATTGGTGTGCTGTTTGGAAATTTCAATCGGTGCATCTTGTTCAATTGTTCTTGAGCAATCCTTGTGCAATTTTGTGTAGGATTCCATATAGTTCTGTGTTGCTGATCTGTTTTTGCTTTATATGAGTCTTTTTTGCAATTTTAATTGGTTCATATGGTTTGTGTTTGAGTCATTTCGATTTTAGAATCCAATTGTATTTTGTCAAGTCATGTGTTTCCAAGAATTGTCATCAAATCCTAGTAGTACTTTTCTTGATTGATTTGGTTTCTTGATTTGTTTTTTAGTCCAGTTTATAATCTGAATTGTTTGATCTTTTGGTGCATTTTTTTCTTTTAGATTTGAGTTCATATTTGTGTGATAGATCTATACAAATTCTTATACACCAATTCCATTGTGTTTTTGAAGTTTCTTAAAACTGTTTTTAATTCCAGAATTAGGCTTCCTCTGTTTTTGATTTTGTGCTGGCTGTTTTTGGTTATAAAATTAAAATTCGTTGAAGAAAAATTATGAAATTCTGGATCTAAACAGGTTGATGTGTTATAAAAAAAATAAAAAAATAAGTGAGTCAAAATTCAAAATAGAAAAAAAATGATAAATTAAATTCAGAAAGTGTGCAATCTGGCGCGAACAGAAACGGTGATTTGGCAACAGATTTGAAAACTTTATCACAATTAATTGGTGCATTGTTTTGGTGTGATTCCAGCGCCAAAATTTAGCTAAGACCTTGAACTGTTTGTGATTTAAATTTCAAATTCAAATTCAAAATATACAGCTCAGCATAATTATTTTAAGTCACACATTTTGTGCTTCAAAATTCCAGTAGTACTGTTTTGGTTTTATTAATCAATTCTAGTGTCATTCTTTAGGTTCAATTTGTGTGTCACCTTTTGTTGAGTGCCTTATTTTTCTTGCTTGTCAAATTGATCAATTACTCTTTCAAGTTGTCATATTATTGCTCCCTTTGCTGTTATCCAATTTCAAATTGAATTGTTTCTTTGCTTTAAATTTGTTGACCTCTATTGTTGGTAAAAGTTTTCAAAAGTGGTGCTTGGTTAAGTTTGGAATTAACCTTTGTGGTGAGTCCATTGTTACTTAGTAGGTGCTGTTTTGAAGACTTAATTTGATTATACTTGAGAGGTTGAACAAGAGTGATGCAGCAAGTGAGTTTACAAAAATACAGAAAGAGTGGGTGTCAATAGCAAAAGTCACAACAAGAAGGAGTACCAAAAAGCAGAAGTGCATAGAATAGGAATTCTAAATTTCCCTTTTGTAATCCAATTTCCATTGTATTTCTTTTGAATTGTAATTGCATTAAACTTTGATTAATTAGTGGATTAATTACGCATTAGACGGTGAGTGTGTCTTCAATGGCTCTAAGTGTCTAGAAGTCTCACCTTAGGATACGCCTAGCTTTAAAGCTTTCTAGTTAGCAAACTTTAATTGTGTTTTGGTTAATTGCTTTGCATTGTTTACTTGCTTTGTATTGTTTAATTGCTTTGCATTTTTCTTGCATAAAATTGTGGTTTTCATTCTTAATTGTGATCTAAGTAAATTACTTAGAAAAAAAATTGTGATAAGTCTTAATGGATAGGTTTTGACAAGGAAAGACTTGGTACTTAAGAGATCCTAGTGATCGACCTTGTGATAAGTCTTAATGGATAGGTTTTGGCAAGGAAAGACTTGGTACTTAAGAGATCCTAGTGATCCACCTCTCTTTCCTGGAAAGCTACCTTCATTACTTTCCTTGTCTTTTTTTGGGGTAACATACTTACAACACATAGCTTTAATCATGTCAGCTCATTCTTCTAAATCTAGTGAAAGTGATATAAAGTCCATTAAAACTCTCTTAAAACAAGTAGCAAAGGACTTTCAATCACTCTCATATAGACAATTGGAACATAAGGAACAAATCAAAGAGCTGGAAATGGTTAAAGAAAGAGATGAATACTCTAATAAATCTAAAAGAAGTTCACATGCATCTAGTTCTAAAAGGGTGAATGATTCTTTTGGGGAACGAAACCTTAAAACTAATGACTATTATCAACCACCCCCTAGGAGAGCTAGAAAAGAAAGACAAGAAAACCCAAAGGAGATTAGGGTAGAGCTACCTCATTTCTATGGAAAAGAAAATGTTGAAACATATCTAGATTGGGAAATGAAGGTAGAATAATTGTTTGCTTGCCATAAAGTAAGTGGGGAAAGAAAGGTACCCTTAGCCACCTTAAGTTTTCAAGGAAATGCTATGAATTGGTGGATTGTCCTAAAAAGAGAGAGACATCTCCACAAGGACCCTCCCATTACATATTGGAATGACCTTAGGGGAGCCTTGAGATGTCGCCATATTCCCTCACATTACAATAGGAAGTTGATGGACAAGCTCCAAAGACTTCATCAAAGAA
>Ga0123342_1003116_pt1 | contig 26955 bp, 11 predicted proteins | sample Turbeawhitnodule_FD_89960 | JGI IMG/M metagenome (GOLD analysis project Ga0123342, IMG submission 89960) | Root nodule microbial communities of legume samples collected from Mexico - Turtle bean Mexico white nodule | ecosystem: Host-associated > Plants > Roots > Nodule | place: Mexico: Nepantla...
TTGGCAATGACTTGATTTCCATTTGGTAATTTGACATAAATAGGATCAATTTAATGATACGAAGTGAAGTAAGTTAAGGATGAACAAATGTGATCAGTAGCACCACTATCAATAATCCAAGAAGTTAAAGAAGAAATAAAGTTATTACCAGTTTGTGTTGTCATGTTGGAAGGAATAACAGAGACTTGACTAGAAACATTGTCATTGGATTTGATTCGTTGTAAAAGAGCTAACAATATTTGATATTGCTCAAGAGTAAAACCAATTTGTTGAGACTCCACTTCTGACTTTGGTTTTTATTTCATGATTTTCTTATAGTACATTATTACTAGCATTTTTACTAACTAACGAATTTCCTGCAACGTAGATTGTATTATAATATTATAACATTCATCTCAATGATGGATAAGCATGAAATATTTTAACATCCTAATTCACACTTTACTACAAAAAAAAATTGTTAATGACAATTTCAATAGTTTCCTTATTATAAGTATCCAGAAAATTTAAAGTTTGGACTAAAGATTAAAATTAATTTTGGATGAAAACAGAAAAAACATATTTAACCCTTTTTAATTTAATTTTCATAAATATCTAGTTATGATAGTGATTAATAATCAAATCAATAATTTATTCATCATTAAACTACGTAAATACAATTGTTTATAGAAAAATTATAAAGTATGTTTGGATCAAATTTTCTATAAAAAATTTTAATTTAAAAATAAAATAAAATAAATTTTAGCATAAATTAAATTAATTTGTACAGAAATTAATTTATAAAAAAATCATATAACTGCTATATCTTTTTTTATAACTTCTAAATAGTTTAATTTTAACTTTCGAGAAAATATATTCCATTTTTTTCTTCTTATTTTTCTTTCATATAAATACTTATGCAGAATCTCTCCACACAAACCTTTAGTAAAAAATTAAATCAACTTTTGTATAAACTAAATCATTTTTGAGAAGTTGCTGCATATAAACGAATTTGAACTAATGAAAAAGATTATTTCCCTTTTTTATTTTCATTTTTCACAAGTGCTTATAAAAAAATATCAAAGAAGATACGTTGAACTTAACAAAATTAACCATTACTGTCAAATTTCTCCCTGTACCTATCAAATAGGTAAAATAATCAAAATGTCTCACCTAATTCGTCAATTTGTCATCATTAAAAAAAAAAAAAACTCTTTCTCTGAAAAATTTATTCTGGAAAATATTTTCCAGAAATATATTTTATGAATTTCAGAAAGTATGTTTCGGAAAAAGTAATTCGGAAGTCATTTTTAAAGGGATGAAACAGTTTTTTTTTTTCTGAAATTGATGGGGGTGCAAAGAGAAATTTGTTTATTGGGGTGCAGGAAGAAAGATCCAGAGTTGAAACACCAACTATAAATGCAATTGTATTTATTCCACTCAATATCATGTATTTGGAGAAATATTTTGTTCCCTTGTTACCTTATTCCAACTTCCCCCATCTACCATTATGTGCTCAAATAGACATTGAATTTCAAATTATTAACATAAGCTATAAAGATACACCTATTCATGTTTCTTCCCTTTTCCCTTGGGGATTTTGCTGAGCACACTAGCATCAAGATTTCGGTAGTGATGTTGCATCTGCCCAAAAACCTTGTTCGCAAAGTTGTCAACTTCATCCTCGTACTTTTCATAGAAAATTGGAAGTGTATGTGCAGCAACAAAACCTAGAAGCAGAAAAATTGTCTCAGCAATCAGGTGTAACATGAACACTCAAGTAAAAGTGGAGAAGCATTATTGGTGCTTCTAAGGGGTGTCATGTGAATGTTAGGCAGAATTTAGATCTTTAAAATAATATACATGAACTTTGGCCTGCATATGTTTATGAACAAGATTCTGTTCTTGTCTTAAAATGGCATATTGTCAGAAATTCCTTCACCCCTGCATCTTATCTGAAAAATATCTCAATCTCTTTTCTCTTATGAAATTGGGGTTACCTAACTCAATTTCACAAAACAGGTTTTTTATTTTCTCTTCTTTATAATGTAGTTTATTAGGCTCTTTTAGTGCTATAAATTCAACTGTTTAGGGACTAAAATGATAATAAATGGCTAAGTTTAGGGACTAAAATCATAATAAATGGTTAAGTTTAGGGATTAAAATGACATAAAGGGATCAAATCCAGGGACCAAAACAATAGTAAATATGTTACACGGGGGATTTTCTACTCGCAGGACTAAAATTACAGATAAATTACACTTTGAAAGACTCTTTTTTTTTTAATTTTAATGCTTACAGTTACCTAAATGATAATAAATTATAGTTTTGAAGACCAAAGTACCTATTTACTTATTAGTTGAAACATATATAAGTATAATACTTTTTCAAACTTGCAGACCACTGCTGTGGGTTCTATTTTACTATCACCCCTATGACAGCTAAGTCACAAAGCTGTAATCTTATAATAAAAGCAAAAGACCATTTCACTATCTTTCTGGAACTCTACTATTATTGACTGAAATTTATTGGAAATCAAAGATTTTAGTAGCTTCTATTTTCAAATCAGGAAAAAATTATTGAATGAGAAGTGAGTCATATCAAAATTTGCAATTTTCAATAAATTTCAACCAATAGTAGTGTGTGAAAGTGTTAAAAGTAGAATCCTTAACATTTCTCTGAAGGAAAAATGTGGGACAATGTATGAATCAAAGGAAAAGTGTATATATCAAAAGAAGAAAAGAAGGTAGGTCACTCACCAATATAGATGACAGATATGAAATTGCACCAGCTCCCAATCACAGCACCAGCAAATAAAGCTCCTGCAACCTGGGCAAGTTTTGACCATTGATCACAAATTCATTTTTAGAGTATGTAAATGGTTTTAGGATCTTATGCAAACTACCTAAATCCTTCTCTAAGCTGACCCTAGTAATGAGGCATTACCACTGAACTCACAGTTATAAAAGAGAAAGGAGATTTAGTTTACACGAAAGTAATCACAACCTCAAACTCAAGCAATCTATCTTTTTCCTATATGGCATCAGTTACTCAACATTGTTCTTGTTAATTCTAAATACCTACAAATTTTATGCCTTAAAATGGGGAGTGAAATGGAAAGTTCTAACTGAATTTAGTTCCCCAGTTATATACAGAAGCACTCTCAATTGACTCTAAAGTGGCTTCTATTTCATGATGTGGCTTTGGAAGATCCTGTCATGGATATTGTCAACAGAGTAAAAATATGTAAGAATCTATGGAATACAATGTTATTTCATTTAGTGTTGTCAATGTTAGACCAATATAGAGCCTCACAATAAGAAAAGATCAAACCAGCATTTGCCATGAAAATTGGCAGGTATAAATAACATAACGTTTTAAAAACTATAAAGAAAATTTCATAGTAGAGGAAGTAATGAAAAACAAGTAGTGATGCAGACACAGAAGTCAGAAACTAAAGAAATGATACATGAAAATACCAAAGTGTATGAACATAAATGCAAACCCACAATAAGAAACTGCTTCAGATTTGCTCCACAAGCAACATCTTGAAGAAACCTCAAGCCCCGGTTAACCTCACCACCAACTGCAGTTGCAATATTCACAAAGAGTTCTTCAGGGACAACAAGACGGGGTACATCAGATGGCGCTCTGTCAACATAAACAACAAATCATACTTAATTAAAGCTGTAAAGTTGGGTAACATTGATGAAAACAAAAAGATGTAAAAATGAATGAATAACCTGTTGAAAAAGCCAGAAGCATTTGAAAATACAAACTGTGCAAGCATTACAACAACCAATGCGAAGCATAAAAGAGTAAGAAAATGATAGTTAAGCCATTCAAAAAGCACCCATACTACCGTTGCACTAGTTAAAACACTAGCAGAAATCTTCTTGTTCCTCCATAACAAGACATCAGCAGCTATGACATTCAAAGGCAAACACAAAAAATCATTTAAATGGTTTAGTTAATGCCAATACTATACATTTATCTGTGAGCACTTTTAGGAGAAGAAGATAAAAAGAATAAACAAATTTCTTCATAAAATATAATTAGCTTATGCATAAGTTAAACTAAAGTTTAGAGAAGTTAATGAGAGAACTTCTACAAAATTGTTTGTGCATAAGCTAGATTTAGTTTATGAAAAAGTTAATTTCACTTTTCTTCTTACTTTATTCTCCTAAAGGTACTTATAGAGAAGTACTTATTTAAATGCCATACATTTTCCACCCCCTAAAATATGGTGCACTGGTTTCTCGCGTCCAAATAGTCTATTGATCTGGGAACTCACTGAATCTGACTTCTCACCCTGAAAGAATGATACAGATTTTTTCTTCTCTACAAATGTGTCCACAAGGCTTTCAATAAGGTTCTCAGCTGTGATTTTCTCAGACATTGTTCCTGTGCTACCAACAACCAAAAAGAACATTGTCAAACACTGTACAAGATAGCTTTCATACAAAAATCAAAGTCTGTCTTATTAGTATCATATATGAATAAATGAGAAAACCAACACAATGTGCAAGGCTCATTTTTTTTTTCTCTAAGTCATAACATAAGCAGTGACCAAATTGATAAGTTCAAAATAAAAAAAAATCATTAACTAATGCTACTGTTGCAGCCATCCAACACAAAGAAATTCGTGTAGGTCACAGATGAAACATATCTAGAAAATAATTAATTTTATCTCTCTGCATTTAAAACTCATCAAGCTTGCCACATTGACTGTATTTTTGTCTTTGAATCTTAACCCTACACTATTTCACAACTCCTCAAGGTTAATGTTGTATTTCAATCTTTTCAGAACCCTACTCTGCAACAAGCCTTAAATTCCTCTGTCATAACAGAGACCTTCAAAGCCAGAAACTCCTTTTGCCTTCAAATCCTAACGCTACAGTTCTTTCACAATTCCTCAAGATTGGTATTTCATTTTTAAATGCCACACTTCATTAGGCAGAAAGCACTCTTTCATAAAAAAGTAAATAAATCTCAATCATTTTTGCAGTCTGAAATACAAAACCCGGTTAAGGAAACTCAATCTCCCAAAAGGGTAACCGGAATAGATCATCAAAATTGCAATGGAACTTCTGAAATTATATAAAAAAAAAGGGTACTAAAGATTTTTTTTTTATTAATTAAATTCACCTATATCACGAGCTTTTGACATATCATAACACCCCATCATTCACCTGTAAATAAAATATTCTTTCCACCAATTCACAAAAAATAAAACTTTCTACAAAAACAGAATCCACCACACATGAATTTAACCCACCAATCAAAAGACTCCAACAACCATTTACAGAAGAAAGGAAACAAATTCAACATCATAGGCAAATGAAAATCGCTAACCAGAGTAAGCAGAGGAAGAATGAAACAAAAAGAGATGCAGGGAGAGAAACAGATAGAGGGTGTCTTATGGAATCAAAAGATTATCTCAAATCCAATTGGAAACAGGGAAATCAAATGCATAGAAATAACTGAACTCACCAACTGGTCAACTACCAACAACACCAAATCATCAGTTTCTGCTTTTATGTGTAATCAACGTTGATTTGGATTTTGAATTTTGATTGTAATGAAGAAGCCTTCAAATGGTTCAAGATTGTACAATAAAAAATTTGTTTGTGGGCAGTAAGCATTGAAGAATGGAAAGACGTGACGGCTGCGAATAACAAAAGAGAATTAAATATGCTTTTTATATCTACAAAATTATCAGCTTCAAATTTTAATATTATAATTTTTTTCAGTATATAAAATTTTAAATAACTATTTTTAATTCCTATAACATGAGTTATTTTTATCTGAGTTGGTGTAAAATATTTTTTTATTTTTCAAAAGTTTTAAATTATTATTTTTAATTTAATATTTATTTTACAATAGATTAATAAATATGTATCTTATAAATTTAACGAGGTTTTCTATATATCAAGATATTTCCTGATATAATTATGTACTCTTATTCAACACAAAAAAATAGTTTATTAATTTCTTATAATAATAGCGATAGAAGTAATCATTTTTAATTTTTAAAAGATGAAAAAAGTTATCGGGATCAAAATCAAAATTTATTCATTTTATAGAAACAAATAATATATTTAAGGAATAAAAAAAAGAAAGGGATGTGGTAAAAGATATTCCTTTCTCTTTAAGTGTCAAATTTTTAGAAAAATTGTGTTTCTATTCATTTGTAATTTACAAGATTGAAGATCTCCTTAATTAATTTTATTATATATTGATGTATTTTCCAATCTTTAAAAAAATTATACATGTATTTAATATGTGGGATGGAGAAGAAGATATAAAATGTAAAACTATAGAAAAATTTAATTAGAATATAAGAAAACTTATTATATTTATTGAGTTATAAAAAATAACCTTAAAAGAAAATAAAGAAAAAATGAAGAAATACTATATAGATAAAAAAAAATATTGCTATGTAGAAAAGTATTATGAATTTCCATCGAAATTATCTAAAAGAATTATGTAGATAAAATTTATTGTTAAAAAAGAAAAGTTCACTTTTTAGTTTTGACTAAGTGCCGAAAACACTCAAATTTAAATATAATTATCTATATTTTGAAAGATAATTAATGTTCAACATAATAGATCATGTAAGATGTAAGTGTTCTATTTTGCATACGAAACAACATTATGTAAGTTCGTCCTTGTGATTGACATAATGCTTACATGATCAAAACATACAATCAGACAATCACAAATGATATTATATATTTTGAATATATATGTGTGTACTATTTGGATGCAGCAAATGCCCAATGACTTCATCTTCCAAAGAGATTCGTTAAAGATACAAGTTGAAGTCAACATAAAATGATCTCTTGAAAAAAGAGTTAAAATTGTCTTTGTCATCAACCTCCTAACACAAGAGTATTTCAACTATGAACCAATTATCTATCTTGTATGGTATGCACTTTAACCATGAATTGTTGCAAAAGGCTATGCTACCCAGGGGAAAAAGCATTATCAGTTATCAAGGATGTTGTGTAAGGACAAAATACATTAAAAGTTTGTTGTGACAACTTCATAAAAGGAGCCTCGAGCTTAAAGTCAGAATGTTTCTACAACATTAGGATGCATAAGACTTCATGGAAAACATCGAGAGGGTTAATCTAGCTACCTAGGAGGGAGGGAGGGAGAGAGAGAAATGGTGTGTATATATTGTATATGTTAAAAGATGTTATCCTCCTTAGAGAGCATGATGATTTGTACAAGGAGAGAACACTTAAATTGTGTATTCATCTATGAGACACTATCCCTCTCCAGTAGTTAGATAAGATGATTAGACGATCATCCAAGCATTCAATTCTTGTATGTGAACCAGGAGTGGATAAAGAATAAAGAATACTCATTCAGTCAGGGATAGCTTAAGGAAATAATACTCGAAGGATTATTCGGGAGCGGTTAAAGGAAATAATACTCAAGTGATTAGCCAGGAGTGGCTACGAGTACAAAGAATACTCAATGTTAGTTAGGAGTGACTTGCAGGAAGAATACTCATGGGGATTATCAAGGAGTGGCTATGAGCCCAAAGATTACTCAATGTCATTTGGTAGTGGCTTATGGAAAAAAAAATACTAAAGGGATTATCCAGAAGTATATGAGCCTAAAGAGTACTCTAGTGTACTTCATAGCATTAGTTTGCCTAGTTGAACTTGGCTTGTTGGTTAAGAACTAGACATAGTCCATTCATAGTCCATTATGACAGACAAACTAGTATAAATTTATGTGATATTTTATCTCTCGCATATCTCCTTTATTTTGTATGTTATTTTCATCTGCACTAACTCATGAAAGAGAGTAAATGTGAGAGTTTATATTAAAAATGTCTTATTAAAGAGTTTTATTGAAAACTAAGTTTGTAGTTTGCATCTATATTATTGGGTCAAACACAAGAACTATGATTTGATCACTTGTTTAAGAGAACAAGCAAAAAAAATTAATCAAGTGATTGAGTTGAGTTGTAAAATTTGTGTTTGATATGATCATTTAGTCTAAAAGAGTTGAGGATGGAATATGCTTTTCAATATGTCCATCTAAACATAATTTCAGAGAGATGTTAAGGATACACCTTTTATTCTTTATCAAATGAAACTTTCTAAAATATGTTTATTTAAACATATCTTTTAAATCAATCTTTTTCAACAAATCAGTTTAGGAGAAACATGCATCAAAAAGTAATCTATCAGACGCTAAAATTAAAATATGATCATCAATGAGTAAATATTCAACTTCAGTAAAGTTAGCTTGCTCCATTTCACATGGTATATTAGACTAAAGAGTTAAATTTTGTTTGTTTGATAAACCAAAACATTAACTCAACATTGTCTTTCAAACGATTTTGTAAATGATTTTTAAATTTAATTAAATTACAATTCAATCATCTCTTCTTTTGATTTCCATGTTTTTTCACACTTACTTAACTATACATTTGATAAATTTCTCTATAAAAACTTTTAGAAGAGAAAAAGAAAGAAAAAGAAATACAATTCTTTGTAAACTAGAATTAAGTCATTTATCTAATTTTTTTCTTAATTTATATAAAGTAGCTTTAACTTATAAAAATATATATTTTACTTTATTGTTTTTATAAGTTTATTTTAAGAATCTTATTCAAATATATGTTATTACTATAAGTTTATCCTACAACTTTTGTACCAAATTCTTGTTTAATATTTACTTTTTGATAATGATATATGTATGTAACTTAATTGGCATATTTACTCTAATGAGAAATTGAGATAATTAATTTTATTCATTTCTCTCTCTCTCTAACACCTTTCAGAATTGCAATTCAAGCCACATATCTACACATATCATGGTGTGCAAGAATTCCCCCTTCAACTTATCACCACATGATATCTTAGCCTATTTAGCTTAAATTATCAGTGAAGTAAGGAAATCTCTATTACAACATAGGTGTCTTTACTTAATACAAAAACCAAAAAATGAATCACATATCATTCCAAATTTGTGACCTCAAATTCATATAATTTTTATCATTCTTAATAACAATTTTCATACAACATAACTACTAGAGCAAAAATGTTAGACTTCAAGATGCTCAAGTCCCAAGAGATGGTGTTTTGATGATGAAGATCTTGCATACATGTTTAGAGTGTTTTGGATTTTTGTGTAACTGTTATTTGAGTCTTTCATGTTAGAAAGTTATGTAAATTAATTTTATAATGTGACTCATATGAAATAGATTTTGGACTTTGGGCCTGAATATGATTTAATAAAATAAAAGACCCATTGGTTAATGTGAGAAGGTATATATATATATATATATATATATATATATATATATTATGATACCTAATGAAAACTTAATCTGATGGAGATTGGGAAAGAATAAAAACGGGTTCTATCTCTGCAAATGAGGTATTGTCTCACTGGTTGGCCATCAAGAAAGAATGTAACAAGAACAAGAATTGCAAGAGATAGATTGAGAAATGGAGATTAAAGAAACTGCTCACATAGTGATTCGCATGGATCAAAGTAAGTGCTTATCTCTATTATAATTGAATATGAAATGTGAGAATCATTGTTTGCAAGATCCTTATGTTGATGATGTGCATTATTGTACGTTTGATTTTACATTTTACCCAAAGGTATTTACAAGGCAAACATACACCCCTCTTAAAATGAGTTTTGAAATATGAAAAATGTTTAAAAACATTATACTTTATTGTCTATTTTTTAATTGATTAAAGTAAGTTGAAAACTCCCATCTAAGTGTTTTAACCGATTATCTCACTTTTTAACATATCAAACCAAAAATTTAATAAATTTTCTCACTTTTTAACAAATTAAATATGAGATTTGTGAAAACCTATTTTAGACATTTAATCGATTAAGACTAATTTTAATCAATTGGAACAAAACTTGTTATAACTATTTTTCAAAGAATTAAAACATTACTTGATGTTTGCAATGGTGTTTATTGAGTTAAGTCTTAACTGATGAGTTGTTGTTGGAGTGTTGGAGTGTAGATTGTCTGCTATAAGAGGATTAATTATTGTGACTAAAACTTAAAGATTAATAGTAATAAGAGTTAATACCCAAATAAACCCAATTAAATGAATCATATTTAATTAGTAGATTTGTTCATAATTACAGTTCAAGAAAATTATACTTAAATGTTCTAAATGTGAGTAAAATTATGTTCATCTAATTAAGGAGTAGTTGATGTTTCAAACAATACTCAATATTTAATCAGGAGTAATTATGGTCTAAAGAATACTTAATTTGTGTCTTACACTATGTAGTGAAACTTCATCAAGAACTAAATATACTTTTGTTTATAAATGATCTATTATAAAAAAAATTCAAAATTGTAAATCTCTCTCAACCTTTAATCTTTGAATTATATATTATTAACCTGCTGCTTAACGTATTAAAGGATATTTCTATTGTAAGATATGTGAAAATCCTTTCAAAAGTAAGTTTGTTGATGAAAGTTGCATCTGATTTTTAAAACTTCTTTTTACCAATATCAATGTTGTTCTTACTAAATATTATGGAAAAAAAATCATATACAATTGAACATTCTCTTCTATATTTGATGTGAGTTGATTTTAAGATTTCATATTTTATGGTTTGCACTTTGTGTTATGAGTTTTTTTTTATTTAAGCCGAATATGATAAGAAACCCAAAGAAGATTCCAACTGGACATGAATTTAACCAAGTGGTTAAGTAAGTGTGAAGGTTCTCTTCTAGAGGGCAAAGAGAAAAACACAACTATATGGTGTTGATGATGATGAGATACGGAATTAAAGAACATATAATGGAAAGAAACAAGATGGAAACCGAATAGGAAAGGAAGAACACAGGAACATAAAGGAATGGAAATGACGCTAAGGAAGGAAATAAAAATATGAAAGGAAAGAGAAGCTTAGGATGATGAAGGTGTGGTCACGCCACTTAGAGGAGAGGAGACTCCAAGATGAGTGGTGAGGAGTCGCCAGTTGAGGTGCACTACTCTCAAGATAAGATCCAAGAACAATTTAGGAGACAAAGCTCACTAATCACTCAAGCAGAGTTTCTCTTCTTAATTCAAATTTCAAGTGTAAATTACATGAGGCAAGACACCCTTTATAGAGAGTGACTTAGGAGCAAGAGGGAGAGGAATAGGAGCATCATTTGTGAGAAACCTTCTAGAAGGTAGGTGAAAAAAACCTTAAACCTAGGTGCACTTGTCATGAAATGTAGGCTTGGCACAAACCCAATTTATGCTAAGTACACCTCAATTTATGCTAAGTGAACCCTACTCTAGCTTATTCTTCTATTTTGATCCCTAAAGTGAGCCCAATTTATTTACATAAACTTGTCTTGTGAAAAAACTAGAAGAAAGAACGTCTTATATTCTGGTTTATGTTTGATTCTTCTTCTACTAAGTCTTTCTTGATATTTGGTGGGACCTGGTCTTGTATGCTGAGATGATTAACCTAATTGTAAAGTGTCTGGTGTCCTTAGTTATATGCTTCTTAATGTGGTTTGTATCAATATTTGACTTGTTTTCATATAGAAAGATTTTAAAATAAGTATAAAAAAGAATTGTTTGCAATCTATTTAAAATTATTTAAAAGAATTATTATTTATTTAATTTAAAACCATATCTTTAACTAGATGATGTAGTTAGTTATTAATATATATATATATTTGATCCACTCAACATAATTCTACCCGGAACTATAAATCAATCTCTAAATACCAAAACTACATTTAAGGAATTTGTCTTTTTCACTGTATCAGCGTAAAATGCATAAATTGTTAAGTTTTGGTGTTCAATTCATTAATTAAATACAACGTATGCAATGATTACCTTAAAATATTCCCCCACCTTCCAACATTTTATAAAACAATTATTACATTTATTTAGCTTACATACTTTTTATTTATAGATGTGTGAGATCAATTTTTTCCATGTCATTTTTTAAAAAAGAAAATAAGAAAAAATAAATTATTTTTTAATTCAAATTAGTTAAAATATAAGTTAGTTTATATTTGTCGCCCTTGCTCTCTTAAGGTCGAAATTCTTTGTAGTATTTGTTTGACCACCTTATATGTCCATATAGAAATTCTTCCTACAACAACAATATAATATAATTAAATCACGAAGCATCAAATTAAAAATTCTTAATAAAAAATATTATTACATTAAGAAATGTTTGTTACGTTATTATAATTTAGCATCCTAAGAAAATTAACTTAAAAGATTCGATGATATCAATGAATTAGATGATCTTGTTGACTTTATGCCATCACCTGGTAATAACTATTGCATCATGTGGCTTAATTCTGACTTATATGTTGAAATACTAAAGTCTAAATTACATTTGTTCTAATTTATAGTATTTTTGGGAAAATGGACATTTTTAATAATGTATACAAATAAGCTAATGATAATTCAGGATAAAAATTATAATTTAACCATGAATATAAAAAAATTTGATATTTGTCATTAAATTTTGTAAGATAATTTCATGTAATATTTAAATATCAACTTAATACTAAATTATATTTTTTTGAGGACCAAAGTTGAAATTCAAAAATGTAACTCATCACACTCTACAACGAACAAAACTCAATTTTAGTAATATTATATATACATTCATATACTAACCAAAAAGAATATAATTTATCCTTTTTCTTATCTTATTTTTAAAAAAAATCGACTAGTTTTTTATATTTTAAACCTTATTCAATTTGCCTTTAAATTAGTTTTAAATTAATATTTTTAATAACTTTAACATAATGATACCTTAATTTTTGACACAGTTTAATACTAATAAATTTTATTTGTGTAATAACGATAATTTGTGCAAGAAACATACTAGTAAGCGAGAGAAATTATTGTTCACTAATTTTTCGCTAATAAGCAAGGACTATCAAAAAGGTTTATCACTAAAAAAAATTAATTTTACCATAGATTTTTTAGAAGTGGTTATAAAAACCTCCATTAGTATATGGGATTTTTTAAACACATGATAAGTTTTTATAGTTTTCCCAAAAATAATAATTTTCTTTTTCTTTATTTTTTACTTTCCCCTATTATTGGTGGCATGGTACTTCTCATGTTTTATTTTTTCACATACTACAACTTCTTCACCTTTCTCAGATTTTTACACATTCTTTATTCGAAAGTTTAGCTCTCTCACATTTAAACATTTCTCAATCCTTGGAAAAATCATCTCACGTTCCTTCAGCTCTCTCATGTTCTTCCCTCCGTTTTTCCCTTCGTTCTTCTCTCTGAAGCTTCATTTCTCACTATGTTTTTGCCTAAAAAATCATCTTCTGCTTCTCCGTTCTTCCCTCTGAATTGAAGGTTCATTTCTCACTCTGCTTTTGTTATATTAGGTATTCATTTTCGTTTTTTCCTATTTGATTTTTCAAATTCTCCATTTTTCATTTCCAAAGCTGTGGTGCGTTTTGCACAACGTTCGTGCCTCAGGTTTTTCTCAAGGATCGAATACAACTCTTGGAACATTGTCTCTGATTAGTCTCAGGTACGATCTTTTCTCATTGTAATGATTTTTAGTTTTTTGGTTTGATAACGTGTTCTTTGAGCTTTTTTTTTTCTTATAAATGTCCTGGATATTTTTTTAAAATGTATGCATTTTGTTTTTAAGGGTATAAATGTGGATTGGAGTATAGGGAGACTATTTTTCGTAAGTTGCCACACTGTTATTATTATTAAGAATAAAGAACAATTCATTGAAGCCTACTCTGATGGCACTATACCTTGAAATAGTAGTTGGTATGGAACTATACCTTGAAATAGTAGTTGGTAGAGAAATAAGATTATCCCAAAAGAGACTAATTGTATGAGAGAATTAGCACATGTTTGACTTAGTTGGGGATCACTAAGTGCATTACACAACGAAGCTGATTATGGAACAACTGAAAGCATATTTGTAAGCATATTCGTTTTGTAGTTTGGTGGAGTTCTACTATGGTAATATACATTTATATAGGGGAACCATCCATGGATTCCAAACTTGACCTATGTATTTTGTTCAGAGTGTTTCAAATATGGACCTATCAGAGAAACGTTTCAATGTGGCTTTTTGGGCTGGCAGATGACATTTACAGCACCCAAATGATAGTGGACCTGCAGGTGACGCTATTGTGAAGTGTTCTTGGAAAGGTTTTTGGTGTGTAGAAGTGAAAGGGGTCTAGATAGATGTTGATGAACCTTGTGTGAAAGGATCTTGTGTTGCTATATAGTTTTGCATAATTATGCAGAAAACATGTCCTGGTTTTTCACTGAGCTCTATTTTTTTTCCTGCTTTTTTTTTTTGTCTCTGTTGCACCCTGTTTTAATCTGCAGTTTTTGGCCTTAGAAAAAGTTGTTTCTGTTTTGGTTAGGGTCACTATAGAGACTGTTTCAAACCGTCAGGAATAGCGGGAGTTTTCAAACCGCCAGGAATAGCGAGGGTTTTCAAACCGCCGGGAATAACAGAGGTTTTAAACCGCGAGAATAGCGGAAGTTTTAAACCACCGAGAATAACAGAGGTTTTCAAACCGCCGGTAATCAATTAGTAACACTGGATGTGCCAGGGAAAAAGCAAGCCGTAGGTAACACACTTAACGGGGGTTAAAACTGCCGGTAATACCAAATATAATTCCCGTTAAAAATAATTTCTTTTGTAGTGTATAGTTAATAACTAGAATTTGAGAAAATGTGTGTATTTATGTCATTATCATATGGTGACATTTGATTCTTTTAGTTAGGGAAAAAAAGTTTTTTTAATATCTGTCTAATAACAAGATAACTAGATATGTAAAAATGGGTTTGAATTAATGGATTGAGTTATATAACTTATGATTTAAGTTAGATCAAACTTTAAAAATAGTGATTAAATAAAAGTAGATTTTTTTGGTTTGGTTTGTCAATTTTTTTTTGTCTACTTTTATGGATATTTACTTTTGTTAACTAGACATATTATGAATGTGGGAGAGATTATTATAATTGTTTTAAGTAATACTTAGACCAAGAGACAAGATTTTATTATATATTCAAGTAAATTAATTTTAAATTATTCTTTCTCTTTTTCTTCAAACTTTCTGAATAGTTCTACAAGTTTGGAAATTGTTTTAGAAGAATTTGATAACGTTTTACAAGATCCACTAAAGGAGTTATCACCTTTAAGGAGGATCAAACATCAAATTGAGTTTATCTGTGATTCTTATTTGTCTAATAGGCCAATTTATAGAACTAATTCTAAAGAATCTAAAGAGATGTAAGAGCAAGTTGGGTGATTAATTAAGAAGGAATGATTGTAAGATAGCAAGAGTTCATGTGTCATTTCAATTATTCTTGTCCCTAAAAAGGATGATAGTTGGCCTACATGCATTTATTATTGTGTCATGACTAATATCACCATCAAATGTAGACACCCTACTCCTAGGCTTGATAACTTGCTTGATGAATTATACGAATCTTGCATATTTTCCAATATTGACTTGAAAAGAAAATATCATTAAATCACAATTAAAGAAGGTGATAAATGAAAAACCATTTTTAAGACAAAGTTTGGACTATATGAATGGTTAGTCGTGTCTTTTGACTTGAATAATGCTCCAAGTACATTCATGAGATTAATGCATCATGTGTTTCATTCCTTCATAGACAAGTTTGTTATGGTTTATTTTGATGATATTTTAATATACAACTTAACTATGGATGAACATGTGAAACATATAAAAAAATGTGCTTGAAACCTTTAGAAATGAGACACTTAATGCGAATAAGAAAAATTGAATCTTTAGTATGGATCGTGAAGTATTTATAGGGTTCGTTGTGATATCCAAGGGAGTTCAAGTGGATGAAGAAAATGTGACGAACTCCTACAAATATCATTGAAGTAAAAACTTTCATGGGTTGACTAATTAACTTAAATGATTTCTAAAATATTTTAGCACATTTACTGAACCTTTAAATGAAATACTGAAAAAAAAAAGGATGTTGTATTCATTTAGGGAAAACATCAAGAGAAATCCTTCCAAGAGCTTAAGCAACACTTTATACCAATTTTAGTAATTCCCAATTTCACCAAGTCATTTGAGATTGAATTTGACGCTTCCAATGTAGGCATTAGGGTTGTTCTCTTCAAGAAGGACATCTCATCCTACTTCAATGAAAAATTGAAAGGTAGACACATCAACTACTTTACCTATGATAAAGAGCTTTAAGCTTTGTTAGCACTTTACAAAATTGGCAACACTATCTTTTACCAAAGGAGGGTGTGATTCACAGTGATCATGGTCCTCTTAAGTATTTTGAAAATTCAATGTAAGCTTAATAAGAGACATACCAAGTGGGTGGACTACATTGAACAATTCTCATATGTGATCAAACATAAAAAAAAGAAAAACAAACATTGTATTTTATTCCCTTTCAAGAAGATATACCTTACTTAATACATTTGGAACAAAACTTTAATATTTTGATTAAATAAGATAGTTGTATCCAAAAGATTATGACTTCTCTAAAATATTTATTAGAGTGCTCAAAGGGATCACACAATGAATATTTTAACAAAGATTAATTTCTTTTTAAAGGTTAAAGACTTTATGTTCTCAAAGGGTATTTGAGAGATACACTCATAAAGGAAGCTCATGAGGGAGGATTAATTGGACATTTTAAGACTTTGAAAACCTTAGCTACATTGCATAAACATTTCTTTTGGCCACATATGAGAAAATATACTCGTTTTTTGTGAGAAATGTATAACATGTAAAAAGTTCAAGCCTAAGGTTCAACCCTATAAACTTTACATCCCTCTTCTGATCCCTTGTTTGCCTTAGATAAATATTTCAATTAATTTTGTATTTGGGCTTCCAAGGTTAAAAAATGGATAGAATTCAATATTTGTTGTAATTGACCAATTTTCTATAGTGGCCCATTATTCCATGTCATAAGGTTTATGATGCATGTCATATTGCAAATATCTTCTTTAAGGAAGTAGAATGCACGAACTTCCTAAATGTATAACTTTTGATAAAGTTCTTGAGCCACTTCTAAAGGACTCTATGAGGAAAATTAGGAACTAAACTCTTATTTTCTACAACTTGTCATCCCCAAATAGAAGTGGTTAGTAAAAAATTGTCTAAACTATTGATATGTTTAATTTCAAGGAATAAAAAAGAATGGGAAGAACACTTATCTCATATAAATTTTGAATATAATAGGATGGTTAACACCATAACTTATCATTCTCAATTGGAGGTTATATATGCATTAAATCATTAATACCTCTTAACCTTGCAAGTCTTCCAAATTATAACTCTATGTTGTGCAATGATAGATTTAAAAAATCACAATTTATTAAAGAATTGCATACTAAAATCAAAACACACACTAAGAAGAAGGTTGGTCGATATGCTAAAGATGTCAATTAGGAAAAAAAGGAAATCATCTTTGAACAAGGAGATTGAGTTGGTTTCACTTGAGAAAGGAAATATTTCCTTCTCAAAGGAAGTCCAAACTACAACTTGGGGTGATGGACCTTTCCAAGTACTAAAAGAGTAAACAAATGTATATGTGTTAGATCACCCATATGATTACTTTTAATGTGATTGATCTTAGTCCCTTTGATGTGTGTTTTACAAATTTGTGGACTAATTATCTCCAAAGACGGGGAAAATGATGAGTGTGATGTTGAGACCCTAGGCGATCTAACACTAGTAGACTTTTCAAGAGAGTTTTGATGATAACAAAATACTTACATGAATTATATTGATATGTATGCTATATATGTTTTTTGGTACATGAACCTTCGAACAAGTGTTTTGTGCTAGATGAAGTCTATCAGACCATCTAGTGGACATTTGCAGCAATAGACGGTCTAATGCTTGTTCTATTTTGTTTGTTTATAATATATAAAGTATCAAGTTGTAAAAATAAATATTTTATAGAATATAAAATCAATGGTACATATTTTAAATATATGTTAAACATTGCAAAACCTTCAATGAAGATAGAAAATTTGTCAACTACTATGTTAAATATGTAAAAGGAAACAAATTATATACGATTCACTCATGATACGATTATATGTTTTTAAATGACATTTGTTTTGAATTGTTTCCTTATCAAGGAAAGTCAGAATCGTAAAGCTTATACAAGATCAATTATTTTCTTATCAAGTTTCTAGACTAGCATACATCAAGGGATGCATAGAAGATTTCATAAAGTTGGCGGAAATGAAGCAAAGATCATATCTTAGCAAAAGAGATGCAATTCAGAAACTTATTTAAAGGAGTCAAAGGTAAAGAAGAAGAACACAACAATTATATACAAACTATACAATCTTCTAGCACTTGAGTTTCTAAGTGTTCTTTGTGGGTGAGCAAAAATATTTGTAATTCTTCAAGTTATAAGTTTTCTAGTGAGCTCATGTTGCCCCTCTTTTAAACTTGTTTCTTTTAGTGTTATGTGAGATATTAGGAGGAAACTAAGACATGATAACCAAAAGTACTTTGTGTACACAACCAAGAATGTCATCATTCAAAATACTTTAAATGTCATTGTTCAAAATTAGTTATCACTATATGAAATTTTCTTTACTTCATTATGGGTGTCCAACATTTTTATTTATTTTGTAATATAATATCTTATTATTTTTAATTTCACAAATTATATTAAATAAAAATGTTAACTTAAAATTAAAATCAAAATCAAAATTTTCATTTTAAATTTCTCAAAAAAAAACAATAAACATTTTTAAATAAAAAAAACAGTTATTAAATAAACAAAATCATTTATTAAAAAACTAAAAATTTGCAAAGTAAGCTATTTAAAATAAATTATCAAAGCATGTTTGGAGACTGTATTTAAAAAGAATTATAAAAAAATTGAAATCTCGATTCTAAGGATAGTTTCTAAAAAAAAATGTTTAAGAAAACAACTATATTTAAACAAATTTATTAAATATAATTTTTAAAAACACTACTTGTTATTTTGAAGTATTGTTAGCAAGTACGCTTTATCCATATCTATAAAATATTTAAAATTTATCTATTTTAATAAAATTACGAAGGAATACACCAGTACTCTTGTATTTTCATAAATTATACTTACTTTTTCTATATTTTTTTTAATGGTGGTATCTTCTATTATGTTTAAGTTTAATGTTTTAAAGTTGATGAATATGTAATATAAAGAATGACTAGATGTAAAATTTTAAAAGTTTTGCATTATTTTCATAAATTACGATTTTGGATAAAAAAAAATTTACGAAAATGGATAAAACATCATATGCGTACAATTTTAGAATGAAAAGTCATAAATATCTCATATGACTTCATTGTAGGATGATATAACTTCACTTAAAATTAATTTTAAAAAATTGTCAGTATATTTAAAAAAGTGATACATTAACAATTTTGTTCCATATCTTTCTTGAGGTAAAGTTTCAAATTTTTTTTTTATAAAATAACAAATTTTGTTTTTTATATCATCAATTAGAGGTTGTACAGTGAAATAAGGTGAGAATATCATTGTTCTAATTTTTAGGAGTTTTTCCAATGTAAAATTATGAAGTATGACTTCTACTTTAAAATGGTCCACGTTATTTATGACTTCATAAAATTTTTTTACCAAAAATATGGTCATTTGCAAAATGATTTGCGGTGTGAAAAAACCCATTTCACCCAAACATTGAATTTACTGTTTACACTTGAGCATAACAAGAGTCTGTCAGAAGCATGCAACAGAAGTTCTAAGAGCTTTATAGGATTTTCTTTCATGATGTAAAAAGAGTTTCCTCTAGAGGGAAGAGAATACAATACCTAGCATGGTGCCACGTGTAACCAATGAGAACCCCCACTCCCTTATCCCACATCGCAAATCCAATCTAATGCTACCTCCAACCATTCACCTCAATATGCAATATCCACAACCAGCCACATTTTCACTGCCACGTCATCCTCCCACATCAAAACCACTTCCAACTCCACACATACTGTGATTCACATGCCAAAGAAACTGTGAAGATTTTGAGCTTTGAGCACAATGGCCTCCACCCAATGTTTCTTGCACCACCATGCCCTCACCAACCCTGCCAGAGCTTCACCACAGCGCCAAGTGCTGACCACCAAACCTAACCACATTGTCTGCAAGGCACAGAAGCAGGTTGTCCAAGAGCCTGATGCCACCACCCTTGTCTCTCGCCGGTTGGCCCTCACTGTGCTCATTGGTGCTGCTGCTGTTGGCTCCAAGGTGTCTCCTGCTGATGCAGCCTATGGGGAAGCTGGTATAATTTTACCCTTTTGTACCTCTTTGATTGCTAAGTTATTAGAATGTTTCAAGGATATTATTGATACAGGAGAGAAACGAAAATGAAATGAGTTTCTCAGTGTTCAAATTATAGTCAAGATATATATATATATAAGAAGTTTTTACAAATTTAGATATGTAAAGTTTTTACAAAATTCTCTCTAAACATACTTACCATACCTCATATCTTTGGAGTGATTACCATGCATGGCTCATAAACCTTCAACCTCAATCATGCAGAAAATTTCTGTCAAGTGTAGCTGATACAGTTGTAATTGTTGTTGTGGAATGCAATTTGACACAATGAGTTTAGCTTTGAGATCAAATTTACTCATTTGTTGTAGAGAGAGTTTCTTTAAGGGACCTGAATGGTGTTGTGTGATTCATATAGTCCAACTCACTTCAGTGGTGGATCTTGATATACTGAGGGTGTCAAAATTTTACAGGGTGCTGCAGACATTTATTGAACTAAATAGTCAATGAAGAATAGGAATAGAAATAGATCAGACAATAGGTTATACTTGAACTCTTAAGAAAATTTATTTAGTTAAAAAGGTCAAATTTTTGGCCAATCAAAACCTTTTAGGCCTAACAGATCTGTGTAGATTCAGACTTTGTTTTTTAACAAAAGTTTGGTCCAAAGTGTAACTTATTTCCACTCTTAATTAAGAAACCGGGTTTGAATACCTTTGCGTCTAATTGAAAAAGTTGTTTTATTGTAAAGAAAGTGTGCAGATTACTTTTGGATTTTGTGCATTGCCAATTATAGCTTGTTAGAGTTCAAAGATGAAAGAAATAAAGTGATGAGGACCAAACTGGGAAATTTGCATAGGTCTAAGAGTGGCTTTCTTATTGCCATTTGGCTTTGAACCATAAGCCCACTTAAACAAATTGCAGAAAGTATAAAGAAAGAGGTTGGTGAGGGTTAGAATATTTTTCTTATAACTTGATTACATAGAATTTCTGATATTATGTGAATGAACCAACTATCTCAAAAGACCCAAGAATAGTTTTTATCTAAAATATTTTGGGTATTCTGAAAATTAGAAATCACTATTGATTTTATTGCAGCCAATGTGTTTGGTAAGCCAAAGACAAACACAGACTTCCTTCCATACAATGGGAATGGATTCAAAATCTCAATTCCCTCAAAGTGGAACCCAAGCAAAGAGGTTGAGTACCCAGGCCAGGTTCTTAGATATGAAGATAATTTTGACACAACAAGCAATGTTTCTGTCATGGTCACTGCAACTGATAAGAAGTCTATCACTGACTATGGTTCACCTGAGGATTTTCTATCTAAGGTAAATTTATAACTTTTGGCTTGTTTTCTACTTCACAATTAAGGTTCATACTCCATATTATAACCAGTGTATGTATGCATGAAAATCTAAGTGAATTATGAAGTTTAAAGATAATGACAACAGTTGCTGGCTGAAATTCAAGACTTGAGTTTTCCTTTTTGCAGGTGGATTATTTGCTAGGGAAACAAGCCTTCTTTGGCCAAACTGACTCTGAGGTGATTCATTCATATTTTATGACTAGCCTTATGACATACATTTTTAACCTTACCATTGTCTGTTTTCCTTTTTACAATTTCTGTAAATGCAAACAAAATGTCTATAAGATACTAGTCTAGGAAATAAAAGTGAAAATATTCATTGGGAAAAAAATGTATGAAAACAAAAGAATTATATATTTGACATTTACTTCTATAATCCCTGCTAACTTTATTCAAATTTTGGTACATAAAACAAGATGAATGATTACAATTTAGAATTTATTTAGAATACACTGTGATCCAATCATAGATTGTCATGTACAGTAAACAGTGCAAAGTTTACACTGATGTGATTTTCAATTGGTTAACAGTGTAAAAATCTTTACACTTGTAGAGTTTGATCATCAATAATGCACCAAATATTGTTCAATTTGTTAACTGCTTCTGAACTATAATTTCTCAGGGTGGTTTTGATTCCAATGCTGTAGCAACTGCAAACATCTTGGAAAGTGCAACACCTGAAATTGATGGGAAAAAGTACTACAGTTTATCTGTTTTGACAAGGACAGCTGATGGAGATGAAGGTGGCAAGCACCAGCTGATTACAGCAACTGTGAAAGATGGCAAACTATACATCTGCAAGGCTCAAGCTGGAGATAAGAGGTGGTTTAAGGGAGCAAGAAGATTTGTGGAGAGCACTGCAAGTTCCTTCAGTGTTGCCTAAGAACATGGTGAATGTTCACTCTGCATGTAAATCATCTTGAAGGGGTGTGTATGTCTTAAATTATGTGGCCCCTTTTTGTCCACAAGTTTTATTATTTGAGGCAGTTGGTTGGAGTAAGAACTTTGATTCTTAAGTTTTCATGTCTTCTAAGGACTTGCCCTCCTCTCTTGTACCCTTCTTCTGGATTAAGCTTTTTAAATTGTTATAAGCCATATTAAGAAGCATCATGTTTATAAAAGGCTCAAGGGCCCTATTACAAAATGCTCCAACATCATTTATAATCAATATATGTTAATTTAATAAACTTAAACATAATAATCAAAGTGAATTATAACTTAAGCTCATTAAAACCTAAGTTTATTCAAAGTCATTTCACAAATCTAAGAAGTTATAAATCCACAGTAAATTAAGTAAAGTTTACTATAAATTAATCTAAAATGTACTAATGAAGAGTAAAACCCGGTTTAATATGACATCTCCCTTAAAGTGTTATAAAAATTAACAAAAATAAATTGTTTAAGATTTTCTAATGTACTGCATGTCTTAAAAGTCTAACTACTTTGTGTCGATAAAAAACTACAATGTGTAAAATTGTAATTATTTTACTAATGAATTCTTCAAAAGATAATGAATTATCTTAACTCAATCTCTTTGAATTTTGACTTGTATAATGGTCCCGTCCATTTTATTAATAGTAGTCACACTCATAATCTTTGGTTTGGTTTATTTATTACACTTGAGTTAAATATGAACATGATTAACATACTTAATCAACATACATCCGTGAACAGTTAGAAACCTTGATTGATACCCACATAAAATTAGATGATTTTACATTTGGTCTAACCTTCAAAATATTATATATGGATTACACATTTACAACAAAAACACTATGGTAAGGATAGAACTACATAAGCTTAATGTCAATGTTAACCTAATGTTCGTTATTACAATTTTTTTGACAAATATTGTAAAGATAACAAACAAAATTATTATTACCCATCAAACTCAGAGTCTAAGAGTTTTGATAACAAAAAACTATAACATATGTTGTGATATATAACCTAGCTCACTCATGTAGTGATTGGAGGTGTGTGTAGTAAAGAAGTTAGTGAGGGTGGCCCAGTCATAGGTTGTAATGGGGAAACTACGGAACAGAGGTGTGCAACGGAACGCTCTGTAGCCAAGTCCTCTTCTCCGTTATTCAACGAACGAATGAGAGAGACCGGTTATGGTGAGCACCTTGGAGGTTTGAAATCGCAGGAATCTGACTCTGGTGTGTACCTGTGCCACGCAATTCACCAATGTAGTGAGGAAGAGGGCTCGGGCTGCGAAGATCCACAATCCAGCGGCACCTCTAAGTGGCGTAAGGAAGCGAATACATTAGAGCCAAATGTTGTGCACGAGGAACCATTTCAGATTGCAATGACCAGTAAAACATCACCGGAAATTCGACGGCTGCGAGATCATGGAACGCCAACCACTCATCCGAAGTGGAGATCAAACAGGGGTATGGGATCACTCCATCAAGGGTTAAATTCTTCTTCCAAGTTAAGTCACTACTCTTTCGCATAATCAAACAATGACATTAATCTGTGTAACAATCGGCTTAAGCTAGAAGATAATGCCACTGAATCTGCCAGAATATGGGATTTGGGCAAAAATCTAGGATTGCAGTGTTCAGGGGTAGTGGGGAACGTGGTTGGAGAACTAGACCATATGGAGGTAAGGGACAATGATGTCAAAAAGGGGTCTAAGGGGGGTGTGTTAAAGAAGTTATCATGATAATTGTAAACCTCAACATTAGAGGGTTGGGAGGAGGGGTGAAAGCACGATACCTGCGAAGACTTCTTTGTCTACAGGAAACGAAGACTTCCTCGTTTACAGATGCTAGATGTTACTCGCTATGGGGAGATAGCAATATCGGTTGGGTTCTTAATGAAGGGATCAATGGGGCAGGGAGCATAGTAACAATGTGGCATAAAGAAGTTTTTTCTTATGCAAATCATGTAGTAGGACCCAGTTTTATAGCAATCATGGGGTACCACCTTAAAGTAAATTGTCAGTGTGTGGTGGTGAATGTTTATGCAGCGTGCAACCTAAAGGACAAGATCGTTTTGTGGGATGCTTTGACGACTCTAAAGCAATCATTTTGTAATTTACCTTAGGTTTTATGTGGTGACTTTAATGCTCTAAGAAGGGATGATGAAAGGAAATGGATCAAAGGTTGTTCAAGCCAAAAGAAGGAGATTGACGGTTTCAACAGGTTTATTGAAAATAATGGTTTGTTGGACATCCCTAGTGTTGGTAAGAAGTATATATGGTTCAAAGCTAATGGCACAACAAAGAGCAGATTAGACAGGTTCCTAGTGTCTGAAAAGTGGTTACAGTTAAGGCTCGCGGCTAAGCAGTATGTACAGCCGAGAATGGTATCAGATCATCGTGCTCTAGTATTGAAATTGTACGCCAAGGATTGGGGCCCTAAACCGTTCAGATCGTTTGATGTGTGGCTTAAGGAACCCGGTTTTAAGGTTATGGTAAAGGACAAATGGGAATCGTATCAGGTGCAAGGTAATAGCATGTCCAGTTTCAAAGATAAGCTGAAACTCCTGAAGGCTGATATTAAAGAGTGGAATAGAAATGTCTTTGGTTGTGTGGAGTCCAACAAAAAACGTATTCTGTCTTAAATGGAGGCGCTAGATGATAAGGATGACTGTGAAGGTTTAGATGACAATGGGAGGATGCGAAGGCTGGAATTGCTTAGCCAACTAGGGTTGGTGGAAAAAAAGCTAGATTCAATTTATAGGCAAAAAGCAAGAGCGAATTGGATCAAGCATGGGGATATGAATTCTAACTTTTTCCATAGAACAATTAGATGGAGACGCCTTAAGAATGAATTCAAAGGCGTAGAGTTTGACTCTCAATGGTGTGAGGAACCGCAAGTAGTCCGTAGGGAAGCAAAGCTACTGTTTGAAAAGAGGTTCATGGCTACGCAGGACATCGGTGTAAATTTGGGTTCAGTGGAATTTAAATCCCTACCATCGGAGGTGAGTAGGAATATGATTGTTAGCTTCTCTGAGGAAGAAGTGAAGGATGCTGTGTGACAATGTGAAGGGTCAAAGAGCCCAGGCCCGGATGGTTTCAACTTCAATTTCATTAAGAGTTGTTGGGATGTGATCAAATCGGATGTCATGGCATTTGTGCACTTCTTTCATGATACTGGGTCCTTTCCGAAAGGTTGCAATGCGTCATTCATTGCCCTTGTTCCCAAGGTAAGGGATCCTTCTTCGCTTGATCAGTTCATACCCATATCTCTGGTAGGAGTTATTACAAGATCATCACCAAAGTTTTGTCATGTCGTATGAAGAAAGTCCTAGCTATGGTCATTGACGAGTGCCAGTCAGCATTCCTAAGCGATAGAGGGCTTATGGACGGTGTTGTTATGGAAAACGAAATTCTAGAAGAGATTAGGAGAAAGACGAAGAGTGGGGTATGTTTCAAGGTGGATTTTGAAAAGGCGTATGATTCAGTAAGGTGGAGTTTTTTGTTTGATATGCTGCGGAGGTTGGGTTTTCATGACAAATGGATATTATGGGTTAAAGGGTGTCTGGTCTCGTCATATGTATCTGTACTGGTTAACGAAAGCCCCACTGAGGAATTCAAACCCTCTAGGGGGTTGAGACAGGGCGATCCCTTAGCCCCTTTTCTGTTTTTAGTGGTTGCTGAAGGTCTTGCAGGGATGGTGAGACAAGCTTTAAGGACGGAGGTACTTAGGGGTGTAAAGGTGGGAACGAATAGTGTTGTGTGTTGTCTGCTACAGTTTGTAGATGACACGCTTTTCATGTGTGAGGACTCTTTTGATAATATCTTTGCAATCAAGGCCATACTCCGGTGTTTTGAACTTACCTCGGGTTTGAAAGTCAACTTTCATAAATCAAAGTTGGCAGGAATTAAAGTGGATAGTTATGCCATGAGTACCTATGCGAAGACATTAAATTGTAATATCATGAGCCTTTCCTTCCAATATTTGGGGTACAAGTGGGAGGAAACCCGAGGAAGAAACAGTTCTGGGAGCGGGTAATAAGGAAAATGTTAGAATGGATGACTTTAAACTAGAAGGGGGGTGAATTGTTTAAAAGGGGTTTTCGCAAACTTTTAAGTCAAGAATGAAATTATCTCGAGAAACAAATGATAAAGAATTCAGTTTGCCAAAACACAAAGCAAAAACAACAGTACCAGAAAAATAATCGGTTGTTTCGCAGAAACAATCGGTTGTTTATACCAGTTTGCAAATATCAAAACTGAATTTAAATAGATTAAGGATAGAGAGAATGCACACAGATGTTTATACTGGTTCACTCTAAACCCAGAGCTACATCCATTCTTCTCAGAAACCACTGAGGAATTCCACTAAGCAATCAAACCTAGATCACTTACAA
>Ga0123342_1003117_pt1 | contig 26944 bp, 18 predicted proteins | sample Turbeawhitnodule_FD_89960 | JGI IMG/M metagenome (GOLD analysis project Ga0123342, IMG submission 89960) | Root nodule microbial communities of legume samples collected from Mexico - Turtle bean Mexico white nodule | ecosystem: Host-associated > Plants > Roots > Nodule | place: Mexico: Nepantla...
CTTCGTACACATCTCTTAACCAACTCAGGCGCACATGAGCTCCTCGACAATATCTTGTTTCTTCAGATGCATTTCCACGGTCAACACAGAGAGCTTGTACCAATAAATCAATGGCCGAATATGCATCTAAGGTTTCCTGTCTGTAAAATTGTCCGGCAATAGGTAAATGCAACAAATTTGACACATCATCAAGAGTGATGGTCATCTCCCCAACCGGTAAATGAAAGTTGTTAGTCTCTGCATGCCACCTCTCTATAAAACCACACAACAATCCTCGGTCTAAAACCTCATAACTAGCCTGAAGCAGACCCCCTAAGCCACACATTTCTACGGCAGCCTCTATGCGCTCATGAGGTGCTCCTAACTTATTTATCTTCCTCCCATGTGAAACGACCTTCAGCTCATCACGATCCTACAATAATCAACATATATCATCAATACATACATACCAAATACAAGAAATTAATTTTCATTACTTACCAAACCATCCCATAACTGTCTGGATACATGATGTTCGTAATTAATTAGTAACGACTTATCCACTGGCCCTCCTGGATAGCCTTCATCATCAATTTCAAGTTCTTCTCCTTCAATATAATCTTCAAAGTATTCATTTGAAATCGAAGTACTAGGACCACCCTGTCTTCTTCTCACCGATGCAGTTGGTCGCACACGGTCCAAATTAGAACTTCCTCCACCTCTAGTCCTTACCATCTTACTTTTCATAAAAATAACATTCAATCCAAAATTACAATGGAACACAAATAGTATAAAAGAACAATATATTGTTGTGCTAACTACCTAACACAAATACATACAGTTGTTTATGGATGGAAAAATCCATAAGTCATTAAAATATCCGCACAACAATTACATATACCGGATAAAAATATCTGCAAGTCAAAAATGAGTTCCGCACAACAATTACATATACCGGATAAAAATATCTGCAAGTCAAAAATAAGTTCCGCACAACAATTACATATACCGGATAAAAATATCCGCAAGTCAAACTATAATTCCGAAAAAAAATATCTGCAAGTCACTTATCTTGTTTTCTCCGACGTTCTCTCCGAGCTTCCTCTCCGTTCAAGGGCTCCTTTGCCGTCGCAGTTGATGGTCTGTCGTCGAAATCAAACGGAATGAAAGGCTCGTTGTGCTTCCCTGCGAAAACCAAGAGGAAGATGGTGCAGATGAGTTGCGGCTGCAGGTTGGGTGCTGAAGAGGGTTGGGTGCAGGTTTTTCATTCACATTCTTCACTTAACCTAATTTAATATTCATTAAGGGCACTTTTGTCTTTTCACGTCAATGATCAGGTGCCCGTTTGAATTGATCAGGTGCAGGGAGAATGTGCCTTCAACCGCTGCGTCTTCTTTCTCTCTGGGCAATTTCTTTCTGCACCATATAAATTCTAATATGCACCCTATCATTTTTTTAAATTTCCAAAATTACCCTTATTCAAGATTTAAAATTCCGAAATAGTAAATATAATTCAAAAGGAAAAAAATACATTCCGGATACGTAAAATTAAAAATGAATTTCGGATAAAAATTTCTGGAATTTAAAAATGTGTTCCAGATATCTAAGTTCAGAATATTTTTATTTACACCCTCTTTTTATTTAAGGTTATTTTTGTCATTTTGAAGAAAACTTTTTGTCATTTGCAATAATAGGTTGGGTGCATGTTGTAATTGATATAGTATTTGCGTTCTTTTTGTTCAACATACAAAATGTGACCCATTAAGCTCAAAGTATAATCGTCTTACTATTGGACCCATTAGGCCCGTTTTCTTTTTACTGATTAAAACACTAATAGTGTCTAATAGTCTCTTTACTCTATACACAAACTACCACTACTACAATGCATTTGTGATCACTCATCACACTTACAATTTTGTTAAAATTAATTTTTATTTGAAGTTCATATAATTTATGATCAATGATAGTGTGGAAGAGAGAGAGTATGATATGGAAGGGTTATGATTAGGTTAAAAACTATGATTAATATTTGTTATAGAATGTTTGACACTAAAAAAAATTATTAAATAAAAATCAATTTTATATAAAAAAAATTCATTATTATATTAATTAAATTAAATATTTTTTTAGAGATTAATAAAAATATTGATATATAAAATATTTTTTATTATTAATAAATAAATATTTTTTAATTTGATATCTAATTAGTTATCAAAGTTTTAGTTACCAACTTTAAAATCTAAATAATTGGTAACTAAGTAAATATTAATTTAAAAAATATTTATTAATAATAGAAAATATTTTAGATGTCAATAATATTTTTAGTCTTTAAAATAGTATCTAACTTAGTCAATATAGTGATTAATTATTTTTTTCTCTAAAATTGGTTTTCTATTTAATTTAATGATATGTGTGTGAAGTCACCTTCAATAATCTCATGAGAATTAAAATTGTGAATTGACTCTTTTATATATATAATTGAATAAAACAGTTATGAATAAATCAAAAAGGTTAGTCAACAAAACATCACAATGATTATAACTTATTCTTCATATGTCACACAGTATGAAGATGAGTCCAATTTTTATATTTTAAAGATATGTAATTAGATTTATATTTTTTTAATTAAATTCTTGCTTAGAGTTTCTAAAAAGTTATAGTAGGATTGTATTAACTACAAAAACTTAATTGAATGTTTTTAAATAACTTCTTTAATATATTAAAATAAAGTTTGTAATAAAAACATATTTCTAGTATATTTGAGTTGAATAGTGTAAATGCAATAAGTAGAAGTAGCAATTAAGATAGTGTAAAAATAAATGCAATTTTCTTACATGTTATTACTTGCACGAAAAGATGAGTAGAGTATTTGGGTTTTAGGGTTCTTTACCAACAACTTGCTTCTTCATCTCAATTAGGTCATCACACACGCAAAGTGGTCAAAGCAAACACCAAAACCATGAATCGTACCATCATTTACTATTTCTAATCATTATTTTTTATAATTTATTATTTTTTATAGTATTTTAATGTTGCTTTATTTATTTCTACTTGGTTTGCTTTAATTGCTTTTTGATCTTGTTCATATGACACACTAAAAGAAAAATAACTTTTATTCCCTAAGGAGTAAGTATCTCTTCACGAACTTCTATTATAATTTATTGTTGATTTGTTGAAATTTTTTAATATATATTTTTATAAATTTTCTTATATAAGATTTATTGCTTTAATAAATTTATTTGATTTATCTTGTTATTTACTATACCCTACTAGAGTACTAGAGGGTTAAGGGATATCGTTTGTCTTTATAATTTTTTATTTATTTTGTTGACTTATCTTATTACTTATAATACATAAAAAAATGATTTTTTATTGGAATAAGTTTAAGGTGAATGTATTGGAATGAGTATGTTGAGATAGTGTGATTAAGATTAATAATTATATTTGAAGTGTCTGTTTTAGAATTTAAAATTTTATTATGATTTTTCTTTAAAAAGTATGTCTAACATTTTCGACTGTAATAAATATATATATAAATAAAATACAAAAATACAAAAAAATAAAATAAAAGTGTTGATTCAAATTAATAATATTCACTCTCACGAAAAAAAAAGGAAGAAGCAAAACTCTTCTCATTGAATAAATTATTATTCATTAAAACTGAAAAAAAGGATTAATAAAGCATTAATAAGATGAACACTAATTCGATGGTAACCTCAACTAATTAATACGTACGTTGATGAAGCAATGAAACTCTTACCTTTCTCTTCATTGTCTAAAATATTTAATTTCTAAGAATTTCATCTTTTACACCATAATCAAACACAGATCTATGAACTTTCTTAAAACAAAATCACAGAATGAAGACAGCAATTCTTGAAGTACTTGTTGTTAATGCAAAAGGCATCACACACACGAATCTTGTAGGTATTTTTCCTTTATTTTCACTCTAGCAATCCAATTTCAATGAATCCAAAACTTCATTTCTTGTTTCTCAGAAAATTGTTAACAAAATATTACAGGTACACCTTCTTACTATGTGGTTATTGAGTGTGGCCCTCAGACTCAAAGAAGCAAAGTTTCATCAGGTAATTGTATCATTTGATTCAGACAAATTTGTTAAGTTATTCAAAAATGTAACATCACTTTTTCTTGTTTTCACACTTCATGTGATTCAAAGTTGTGTTTGTATAAATTGTTGTAGAACTCTGTGATGCAGGAAAACATAAGAAGCCTCACTGGAATCAGAAGTTCATATTTGATTTGTCAGAGTTTGATTACAAGAATTCAACCCATCTTAAATGTAGAATCATGGACACAAAACTCTTCTCAAATGGTGGATTTGTTGGTGAAGCCAAGTAATCTCTTCTCTACTTTTTTCCTCTTCGTAAAATCATTTAACTACATAACAAAATATAAATTGCCCAAGTGTATTTTAATTAATCTTTTCACTGATGTTTCAACTTTAAATTTGCTGTATTATTTTAAGAAAATCTGTTTGTTTGTACTTTAAAAAAATATCAGTATTGTATTTTTAAGTAATTCTGTATAAAGATAATGTACATTAATTAATAACTTAATATATATTCACTACATCAACAAGAAAATCATTAAATAGAAACCAATTTTAGATACAAAATTAACTAGTTGCTATAATGACTAAATTTGAGACCATTTTAAAGATTAAAAAATTATCGGTTTCTAAATTAGTTTCTATTATTGACAAATAGTTTCTAAGTTGGTATCTAATTAGGTACCAAGGTTTTTGCTACCAAATTTAGAATCTACCATATTTAGAATCTAATTAGATAACAATTTAGAAACTATTTATCAATAATAGAAACTAATTTAGATAGTATCGTATCTAATTTAGTCACTATAGCAATTAATTATTTTTTTCTCTAAAATTGATTTTTATTTAATAATTTTCTTATAGTAGTTGGTTAAATATGTTTTTCGTTCATTAGTATAATACAATTGGTTGTTGTATACTGGATAACTTCCTGTAGTAAGAAAACTATTAAAACAAATCATTATCTATTTGTCACATAAAAAAAATCTATTTTTTTTTATTTCAATAGTATTTTTACTAATGGATATAACTTTCTAATTATAGTATTAAGAAGATTTAAAGTTTGGATAAAAGATGAGAATCATCGCCTAAAAGTACTAAAAGTATATGGACAAAAGATATATTTAACGCAAAGTTTATTAGTAAAACTATTTATATGCAATAATATGTGAAAATATTATTGAAAAGGGTTAATTATTTATATATATTTTTTCATAATTAACATATTTTGTGATAAAGCAGAATTTTCTTAGGTGGAATAATATTGGAAGGAAGTGAGCAGGGATACATAGAAATAAAACCAGCTGCATATAACGTGGTCCTTCAAGATCACACTTACAAAGGAGAGATAAAGATTGGATTTAAATTCATTGGAAATAATAATGTAGGGTTCATATTTTCTTGTACCTGCAAATTAATTAATCAATTATTATGTAATAAATGGTAATGAGTAGTGGTGTGAATTTGTTAACAGAAAGAAAAGTACTTGATGGGGAAACAAGATCAATTGAAGGCGTGTGAGAAGAAGGAATCACCCAATTCAATTTTTGGATGGATTTGGAGAATCTTATGCTGCAAAATCTTCTTTTTCAATCAAAACAAAACTCCCAAAACTCATTAGGGTTATACTCAGATGGCTAATTAGTCATAGAAATCAAAAGTGGAAACCATGATTAATGTTATTTTTGTTTTTTTAATTATTTTTTCTTTTCTTATTATACTCTTATCATTATTAAGAGTGCATAAATATAGTTATATGATGTAAACTTTTAGTATTTATAAAATTATTATTTTTATTGTTGGAGATTGACTAGATATCATTTTGTTTATAAAATTATTATTTTTAAATAATTGTTTGAAAATCACATCGACTAAATATAAAAAAAAAATCATAATATATGTACAAACTTACTTTATCGATAATTTTTATAAGATTGAGTATTTTTATAAGATTGAGTAAGACTTCTATTACTGTAAAAATCTTTTTTTTATTATATAATTTGTGTAATATCTACCATATTTATTCTTAATAATGTCCTTTTAATTTTTTTTTGAAAATATATTTCAATTAAAGATAAACATATCTTGATAATACGGTACATACAAGAAGTAAACTTCCATTCTTATTAGCAAATTATATGTAATAAAGTCATTAAGAACACATCTTTCTGAATTATTTGAAGTTATAATTAAAGATAATAAATAAACTAAATTCATCTTAACATTGATGGGAAATTATTTTTAACATTGAATTCATGATAATATTAAGTTATTTTAGTTTAATATTTTTTATTTTTAAAATTAACTTTAAACATAATTCAATCTTAAAATTAGTATGTGTACTTTTCAATATATGTGATATGTTTTAAATAGTTATGATACATGTTAAGAAATAAACTTTAAACTTAACTTTACAAAATTCATCTGTAAGACGAGGTTTAAATTCACTTGTATATTATGAACTGATATTATCTCTAGTCGACCTGACATTTTTTAAAAATTATTTAATAAATATTTAAATAAATACATAAGCAAGTATGATATATCTTTTACAAGATAAAAATACAAATTTAATAGTCATTAAAGTAGAAGAGAAAATATAAGATGTATAAGTTTTTAGGAGGTAGCTATCCTAATTATAATTTTGAGGTTGGAAAGAGGAACCATATATTCCCTTTGATCTTGACAAAGGAAGCAAAGATGACCAAATGAAGAGTATGAGATACACTCTGCACGTCTTTCCCTCAAACTAACAAATTAAGACTTCAATCAAATTAATTTATTGTTCACATGTATGCCTTTCTAACTAACCTCACTCAACTACTCTATTCAATTTTCCACCAACAAAAGAAAAAGCTCAAATTAGGATCCTCTTTCTCAATCTTCTTAAAATAACACTTTAATGCCTTTATCTTTCCACAAACTATAACTATTAGATATTACCAAAAAAATGGCTTTCATCTCTTTATATTTTAAGCAATGTGATCAAGGTATTGTCCTCATGTTCTTCATAGTTGACAACTACATCTATAAACTACAACTACTTGTCAAAAACAAATATTAAAATTGTTCAAATCAAAGAGAATCATTGATTCATGTGTAACTGCACCTTCCTTTTTCTTTTTTCATTCACAACTTCACATGCAACCTTATCAATATTCACCATAAATGATCATAGCTGTTTCTGTGAACCATAAATTCTTGTTCAAACATCATATTATATCAATGAAAACAAATTTGTACCTCGGATTAAAGTAACATCATATTATTTTGCATTAGACAAGGTGAATATTGTCACAAAAGTACTTATGTGTTGAAGTATTTTCTATGAATTCTGCATTGTCTGTCATTCGGTCTAAGTTATATAAAAAATACAATTATTAGAACAATTTATCATTTTTTTTTTCATTTAAGTGTGTCAGTTTTGTACTTACAATCATGCAGAGACATAGTACAACACAACCACTTTTTCTATACTTCAATTTTCTATCTCTTTTTCTATCTGTGGCACACCTTGCATGTATTGTTGTATTCTTCTCCAACTAACACAAGGTTTTAGCCATTTCTGCAACTGAGTTTTCATACCTCCCTTCTGTGACTTTCTCCAAAGAAAACTTTGTTCTCTTTTTCTCTTCCTTTCTTTGCATTCTTTTTCTCTTCCTTTCTTTGCATTCTTTTCTTCTTCTTTGGCTGAATACTCTCAGGGGAGAAGCTAAAGGCACAAACGCTAAGGAGGGAACTGTTTCAAATGATGTTTATTTAGCTAGCCACTGTTCAAATTCAAATCAAGCTATTAAAAAAGGTAACATAGAAAACAATGCTGGGGACCGTTGCTTTTTCGTTTTATTTTAATTTTTTCATAACCGTTGTCTTTGGAGTTTGAAAACTTCAGTTTTTTTTTTTCACACTGAGGATAAAGAGTGCTTTGTTAGCATCCCTTTTCAGTGAATTATTTCGGGTCTCCATAGCAGCAACACCCTTTTGAAAGCTTTTGCTTTTTTGTTAAGAGAGGACAAGAACATTCAAGTTTTCAGCCTTTTACTTTTGATCCGTCTTTTTTGTTTTCCTTTTTTTTTTTCTCGTTTCCATAGTTTCAATTTCAGTAATGTAACCGTTCATTTCAAGCTGAGTAGTGGATCCTATTTTGAAATCATAGTATGTGACTATGCTCACAGGTGACCATGATGTACTTGTGTACCACCACTGAGTACTAACATTTAGAAACCACAAACCCAATTTGTGACTCAACTTCCATGATTATATGAGCAGGTTTTGAGGAGATTGACCATAGGTTGTTGGGTTTAGATGGACAATTCATCCAACTTTGATGAAAACTCTGATGTGGGGTACCAACCTTCACCTTCTTCTGTGGATCAAAACGACCATTCAATCACTGAAACTGTTGGATACTCCACATTCAGTGGCGATTCCTTTGTGTATTGCCGGACTAATTCGGAGGTCTCAAACTTCTCTGAGCCTATTGATGACAATAGCTTTGCAGGTGAACATTCACCTTCTCTATGGACACCTGTGAAACATGGAGCTAGTCAGGCTGTTCTTTCAAGGTTAGGAATGAAGCAGCCCAGGCACTCAATGGATGAGAAATCTGATGACCTTGACCTCTTGGAGTCAGGTTGATTTGCACTCACAGCTTGTGAATTTTTCCTATGTGACAATGTGGAATTATCTTGAAACTCGCTCAATTTTTTGGGTTTTTATAGAGCTTGATATGATGAGGGAAAGATTTTCAAAGCTTCTATTGGGGGAAGACATGTCTGGTGGTGGGAAAGGTGTTTGCACTGCAGTCACAATATCAAATTCAATCACCAATCTCTATGGTAATATCTTTTTCAATAGCATATGGTTGAAGGATGTTGCTGTGGTTTAATTTATTTGAATTGGCAATTTGCAGCAACTGTTTTTGGGCAGAATTTGAAGTTGGAGCCTCTCAACCCTGAGAAGAAGGCCATGTGGAAAAGAGAAATGAATTGTCTCCTATCTGTGTGTGATTACATAGTAGAATTTGCCCCAACTGCACAATATTTAGATGATGGTACAATTGTGGAGGTGAACTATTTCTTAACCCTTTTTGTATAAGGTTAATGGAGCATGTTATTTATCTCATAATGGGTCTTATATGTTATCTGATGGTGTATCTCAGATGATGACAAGCAGACCAAGGTCAGATATTTATATTAACCTCCCAGCTCTTCAAAAGCTAGACACCATGCTCATAGTAAGGCAAAAACTTTAATTGCTTCTTGTTTGTGACAAGACAACTCTGTTTTCATCCAAAGATTTTGTGCCTTACAAATGTTGTTTCATGTTTTTTTTTTATCAGGAAATATTGGATAGTTTCCAGGATACTGAATTTTGGTATGCAGACCAAGGGAGCTTATCAGATAACTCAACTCGGTCACGTGCAGGCTCATTTCGAAGGATTGTTCAGAGGAAAGATGAGAAATGGTGGCTGCCAGTTCCTTGTGTTCACTCTGGGGGCCTGAATGATAAGTCAACAAAGCACTTGAATGAGAAAAGAGACTGTGCTAATCAAATTCATAAAGCAGCTATGGCTATAAATAGCAGTGTTCTAGCAGAGATGGACATCCCAGAAACATATCTGGCAAATCTTCCCAAGGTAAGTCCTCATCACTACAAATAATCTGGTTGCATAGAACGCATTGAGTACTATGCTTTCACTTTTGTTTACTGTTTCTAAAATTCTCTGTATTTTTGTTTTGTCTAACATTAGAGTGGAAGAACAAGTCTGGGAGACACAATTTACCGCTATATGTATTCTGCAGACAAGTTCTCACCAGATTACCTTCTTGATTGTCTCAAAATAAGTTCTGAGCATGAAGCACTTGAGCTGGCAGACAAGGTTGAGTCTTCAATGTTCACTTGGAGGAGAAAAGCTTGTCTGAGCCATTCAAAAACATCATGGAACAAAGTTAAGGATCTCATGGCTGACACTGACCGAAGTGACAAAAACTACACCTTAGCTGAGAGAGCTGAGACCTTGTTGTTCTGCTTGAAGCAAAGATATCCTGAGCTCTCTCAAACATCCTTGGACACATGCAAGATTCAATACAACCGGGTAAGTTTAGCATTGTGTTTTACACATTCATATGTATTGTGAAAAGAGAACATGCAGATATCTACTAGATTGTGAAGTCATGCACTAAGAATCAATGTTTTCTTTTGCAGGATGTAGGAAAAGCAATATTAGAGAGCTACTCAAGAGTACTAGAAGGCTTAGCATTCAACATTGTAGCTTGGATTGAAGATGTTCTTCATGCAGATAAATCAATGAGGAATCAAAATGTATAGAAACCATAACTGGGTTGTACACTATAGAACCTTAACACTGGTGCTCTTTCCATTCAGCAATTTTTTGTATGCTATATAGCCTTAGGAGAAGTTATGATAGTTCTGATATGGCAATTAGTTTTTACTTGTTAACTGGCTCTGCTACAGGAAGAGTTTTCACATTCAGCTGAAGGATCAACCATAATTTATATAATCTTCTGTTCCATAAATAAAAGAAAAAACAGTTTCATGTTAGTCTAATTGCCTGATTTTAAATCTGCCAAATGCTTTATCAGAAGTGTTCCCCCACTATTAAAAACAGTCAACATTCTTGCTATAGCTGGGTTTCAGAAAATTCATTTTGGCCTGCATGAAATAAAAAAGTGCAGAAATAAATCACAAAACAATAAATTATTCAAAGGACATGCTATTTGTTTTATATTAATTCAAGCATAATTTATTTGTTGCTTGTTGACTTTGTAATCTGTATCTTATCAACCTAGAATAATCTCATTTATATGGCAACATGATTATTGATTAACCAATATATTAAAACCTTTATATTTCCTGCATTATGATACTCTTGGATTTTCACATACAAATATTAAATATTTTTTTATATAGAATCAAGATATAATGATTTCTTAACTTATCATTTTTATGCTATAAACTTCACTTAGACATTTGTTTCACTGGAACATTTTTGCATTTCTCAAAATACGAAAGTGATAATGTTGTTATTTAATTATTTATGGTTTATTATGAGGTAAATTAGTTCCTCTTTAGTCCTTCGCTAAGAGGGTGATTAAGTTATAGAGTGTGTTTCTTTGGGTTTAATTTTTTTATTAAAAAGTGATTTTTATATAAACAACATTTGTCTACAGTAAAAAAAAAAGCTTTTTTAAGTTTTTTTTTTTCTTTTACCATTTGTTTTGATTAACTAAAAAAAAAGTAAAAACTTGATTTTTTTTTCTACTTCTGCTTTATTAAATAAGTTAATGCAAATATGTTAAAAATGATAATAAGTAATGATTAATTTATTAAAAATGAACACTTTTTTTTCTAAAAGTAAAAATAAACAGAGACTTATATTTTGATGAGAATAAAAAAAATTATTTTTTAATCTTTGTTATAACTTTCATTTTTCTATTTTGATTAATTTAGAATTTGAAAACATTCTTATGGATATAAAAAGTTAACACTACATATTTCAGAACATGTACTGGAATAATTTTTTCATCAGTTAATTACATTTCTAAAAAAATAACACCATAACTTCAAATAAATGCCCTTAATTTTTAACCAAGATAAAGATTGATTATTTTTTTAAAAATTTTGTAATTCCTTTTATTTCCCCCTAAATTCTTGGGTTCCCTCGTGCCCTAATACCTCAAATTTTGTAATTCACACAAATATTGGTCGTGCCCTCTTTCTCGTTCCGCCATTCCCAAAATCAATCTTCTATGAACAGTAATCGCCGGCGACGATCCCAGACTCTGACGCCCTTCGCGCCGCCGCCTATGCTCTGAAGTCCCCGACGCATCACTGAAGGTGTGAAGCTCTTATTGTTCCCGCCGAACCCTGTATATAGCGCAAGAACCACGAGCAGGGAAGAGCAGAACACCACCCAAGCAATTCAGAACCGCGAGCGGAGAGAATTGCGAACAGGGAGAACCGCGTCCAGAGAGCACGACGCACCACTACTCAGCGAAACGACGGTGAGTTTGACGTGACCGGAGAAGTGTTGCAATTACAAAATTTGTATGTTTCAACTTCAACTGCACTAACTCACTCTCAATTCGCAATCCTGTCTCTAACTTCCTTCCTAGATATAGAAGTTGATGTGTTACCCTTAGAATCTGCAGTTGCTGATGTAGAGACCGACGGAATAGGATGATTCTGATGCAGACTAGTTATTGAATGACTTGTCTGTGAATTTACCGGAGCTGACCATGTCTTTGTATATTTTGTTTGTGTTTCAAAACTGCTCACTCTTTGCTGCATTTTCTTTTCCAAATTTTTTAAAATTTCCACTTGAAGTCTTGCAATATGCACAGGTTCCTGCAGAGACTGTTGGTTTGTGGATTTTTACTACTTGGTGCCATCGATTAGGACACTACTACACGAGCCAACAGAGAATCAAATGCTTCCAAATATTCTCCCAAATCTCCTTCTTGTTGCAATCTTGATAATTCCGCGACAGAATCTCAATAGCACTGTCATCAAATTGATATGCCACATCTCCTTCTTGTTCCCAAGATTTTTTTTCTTAAAGCTGGGATACATGTAATGTCTCTGCCATGAAAAACCCTTTACATCCATGTGGATAAAAGCAATAACTTCCCACGTTGTGCCTCTGGTGCAGACTCTAATTCAAAAAACTGCTCGGCCTTTGCTCTCCAGTCACGAAAATTGGTTCCGTCAAATGTCAGAAATTGAATATGCGTACGTTCAATTACAGACCAACCAGAATCTGCTGTGTCAGAAAATGCTTCAGCAGTAGTCAAAATTGTCTTGCCCCCATTCATAGCTGCGATGGAAGAAATGCTACCCTCTAACATTTGCTGCAGCGAATCCAAAAATTTCTTTGTTGGTTTTTGCGCATCTCTGAAAGTATGCTCCAAAGATTCCATACGGGTTTCTAATTCTTGTGGTCACCATTCTCCCCAAACGGCCCAAGCTAACTGTATAATTGGTATGTTTCAACTTTGACTGCTTTAACTGACTCTCAATGGTCAGAAACTGTAGAGCATACAGAAACATGAAAACTTCTTATTGCCTGACAAGACAGAACAAGGGTTCTATATATAATTTTGGCTTCCAACAGAACAACTGTTTTCCTTAGCCAGAATTAGATCAGCAACATCTAACAGAATTAACCTTTTTTTTTCTGTTCACTAACTGTTATTACAAGAAGAGAACAACACGTTGTGGCAGATATAGATCAGATCAGGGAACCCTGATCCGCAAGGTGGAGGAGAAGAATGAACCTACTTGCGGTCAGATTTTTTATATCAATGGTGTTGTTTTGGGTTAAAAAAGAAATCCCCTTTGGACTCGCCAACTTGATTGCAAGCTCGTGAGTTTAGCGAGATCACGAGCCTACTGATTATGCTTCGTTATGAGTTAACATGCGATTTTGATAACCATGCATGCCTTAGTTCACCAACATCTACATTTAACTGGCCAAGTAGACTTTTAGCTTAGCCTGTTGAATCCTAGCTCTTATGCAGTCCTGCATCGTGTATCCCAATAACTAGACCTTCAGTTTTGCCTCGAGTGTTATCTTTATTAGCTTAAAGTGATTTTTAAATTTTAGGTTGAAGTCATTCATGAGTTTGTTATGGTTGGATGTTATATAGATTAGTGTCTCGGTTTTACTATTTCGTACTTTCTGAAAGTCTTTGAAGCATGACTTAATATACGTTACATTATGGTAGGTAACTATAGAGGCTGAACTGTGGACATTGTTGACTTAAAAATGGGGTCCAATTCATTGAAGGATTATTTGAAAAGGTATGAAAGTAACACAGTAGAAGAGAAGAAAAAAACGAAGAAGAAGCAGAAGAAGAAAAGTCAACCACAAACCACTGGCTTATTAGTCGTGGATGAGGATCCCACGTGGCAGAAACCCATAGATCTTGAAGAAGAAAACAATGATAACTCATCCGGTATGTAATACAAATATAAATGTTTATTCATATTAGAGAATTTACCATTACTGATTTTTGGGTATACTATTATTTCATTTAGCCATATTTTATTGGTTTATGTAGATGAAGAGAAACCACAAGTTGATGAAGACATTGATGTGAAGCGTATGAAGAGGCTTGAGCAGCTGAGGGCCAGACGTCCTTATCATGCTATATCTGAGGATGGAAGTGGTTGGGTTTCACTTTCTTCTAACCCGGAAAATTCTATTGACTCAAACAACGATATTTCTCCTCCTCGTAAAAGAAAAGGTGCTGATTTATCACCTGGTCAACAGTTGAAACGCAATGACACCCCATCACCAGATTATAGGACTTCTGATTTGCAAGACATCTCTCCCCCTCGACGAGGTCGCCATGATTCTCCCCCTCGACGAGGTCACCATGATTCTCCCCCTCGACGAGGTCACCATGATTCTCCCCCTCGACGAGGTCGTCATGATTCTCCCCCTCAGGATGCTTTGCATGGTTCTGTGGCATCAGACCTTTCACCCCGAAGGAAAATCCTGAAGAATGCTGCAAGAACTGGTTTGCGTGATATTTCTCATGGTCGTTCACCCAAAGATTTCTCTCCTCCTCGACGAGACCAGCATGATTATGAGACTTCTGATTTGCAAGATATCTCTCCGCCTAGACGAAGTCGTCATGATTCTCCCTCTCAAGATGTTATGCGTGGATCTGTGGCACCCGACCTTTCACCCCCGAGGAAAATCCAGAAGAATGTTGCAAGATCAGGTTTTTCTTATTCTAACCGCCGTTCACCTCAAGATCTATCTCCGCCTCGACACGGTCGTCACGATTCTCCTTCGCAAGATGCTTTACATGGATCTGTAGTGTCATCAGACCTTTCACCCCCAAGGAAAATTCAGAAGAATGTTGGAAGACTGGGTTCGTCTGATCTTTCTCGCCATCATTCACCTAGTATTTCAGTTAAAGTTGGTTCACATCCATCTTTGGATCCTGACCTAGCTCCACCAAGGAAAAATACCAAGGAGTCATCAAATCCAGCTAGTAAAACAGGTTTAATTTCTGGTAAGGATATCAGGGACGAGATTGACAAAAAGAAGAGCGATGATATGTTGAGGTAATTGTTCAGTTGTTTTGTAATGTTTTCCAAGCACATGTTAATGTTTACTTGATGTATACTTTCTAGTTATAAGCTTGTTTTTTGTGTGGTTATGGAACTATGGAATACTGAGATAGTTCTATTTGGCTTGGACAAAAGTGTTACCATACCGCCATGATCAGAAACAAAGGCTGTTTTTTTCTTATTGAATATAGCTACACTTGAATAGGAGTTTTTCTGATTCAACTTGGGAGAAGTTTTCAGTCTCATGAAACAGCATATACAATCAAATTTTCCTAGTCTGTTAGCTTTAGGGATTAATTAAACACTTAAACTAGATGCAGCAAGTATGTGATCTTTTTCTTATTCTATTTACAAAATTTAAGTGAAATGCCTGTTTCCTTTTCCTGTTAGCTGTTTGTTACTAGTATATTTTAGTATGTGTTATTGTATTTTTTGCTTTTTTAACAATCAATATTAAAATTAGTTCTCAAGATATAGGTAACTAATAAAATATTTCATTAACAAATAGGATGAATAGAAAAACAGTGTATATATTCTTGCAGTGTTGTGTTTCTTATTGATGTAAATATATGGGGATACAAAAAGAGGCAAGACACTTGCCTAAAACCCTAACCCTAAAGCTGGGTACACACTAAGTAAATATTGATAAAATAACATTATATTTCAACATTTAACAATCAACATTAAAATTCAGTTATCAAGATATAGGTAACTGATAAAATATTTCATTTCTGAGACAAATTCTTCCAAAATCTTAAGCTATTACGTAGAAGCCCAGGACTATTATTATGTCACTAACGTACTTGGTAAACCTCATTCTGACTAAAAATGCTTTCTGTTATGCCTTAGTTATCTATTATGGCTGAGCGGCATTGCAAGGCTATAATTTTCCTGATTGTGTTCTGTTTTAACTTTGTGGCTGCTATGATACCAAAAAATATTTAAAATCACAAAGGTAGCAGATGTGACTCATAAAATGGGTTAAAAATAATCCCGTTTGTCACTTTTCTTCATTGTCTAAGGTTGGCTTTTGGGGGTGGGGGGTTAATCTTGCAATTCCCCTTTCGTACAATTGAAACTCTTATTTCATTTATACACGTATCAATGCTTGTCGCTCCCTGTCTTCCTATGGAAGTTTTGGTGTACTTCACATTGCTCCATGGCATTGATAGCTATGTTTTGTGCAGATTTAACAAGATGGACCCTTCCATCAGTGGACGTGGTGCTGAACCTGTATATCGTGATAAAATAAAAGGTTGGAATTTTAGTCAGTTTTTGTTTGATGTTTCTGTTCAATGTGATTTGATGTCTTTGTGATACAAAGAACTTTTGAATCATGCTGAATTTTGCAGGAGTGCGCATTTCGAAGGAGGAATACTTGAAGTCAAAACAGAAAGTAGAAGAAAAACCCAAGGTATTTGGTGCACTGCATAATTTTTGTAGCATTGTTTTATCGTTTCTAGATGTAGCTTTCTCTATGCTTCTAATGTGTAATTGGATGCATATCATATATGTGAAGAAAGTATGATTCTTTCTGAGGATCCACTTTTTGTTTGTACGTAATGAATGGTCAAAAAGATACTTGCTTAGTTTGTTTTGTTCACTTGGATATTTTCTGGAGTACTATCTGGAAATTCAATGATGGTCTGAAGATTGATTTGGTAATTTGCAGTAAGCATAATTGCATGGATGATTTTGTAAGGTTTACATACAATGAGCATGAAAAGTACAGATTAGGAGGTTTGTTAACTTGGTAGAACAAAAGAAATGAAAGGATCCAATTGTATTCGAAACAGTAGACTGATTATTATAGTGTGACTGGGTGAGTTATCTAAAATTTCCTAATAAAATGGAGCTGTAAGTTATTTGTTCCATGAAAACACTTATTAACTAAAATATATTATTGGTGCTTTTTTAAGGATATTATTTCTATTAATATTTCAATTACATCAAAAGGACAATAAACCGTGTCATATTTGTTGTTGTCATTTTGTCCCTACGCTGTAATTGAAGTTGAATGTTACTTGTAATGTGTGTTAAAATAACCTTTTTATCTGTTGTTCAGCTTTTTTTAAAGCTGTTTTTTGATGTATTATCTTGGAAGGGTCATAGGCTGACCCCTATTCCCTTTTTCTTTTCTTTTTTTCTTTTGTATGCCACCTTTTATATATGACTACAATATATGCACAAGTGAGTAGCAAGAGACTCACTACGTTCTCTAAAATCTCAAGTATATGTCAGAACATTGATGTTATTCATGTTTTCCCATGAAAACTGGTAAGCTGAATTCTTGGCTATCTTTGTGTTTTTCAGGAGATAGAAATAGAATGGGGCAAGGGCTTAGCTCAAAAGCGTGAAGCTGAGGCTAGGCTGAAGGAACTAGAACTTGAGAAGGAGAAGCCTTTTGCACGGACTAGGTATACATAAGTACTTGGGAACATGGTTTCTAGATTGTTTAAATTTGTTATCATAGTATTCTAGCAACCTATGATGCACAAACATAATATGGGGTATAAAAAATACCATGTGTATATGGGATACATTGAGTTGGTGACAATTATTCTTAAAATTATAATAAGTTGTACAATACAAATATAAATATGCATAAAAATTCATAAAACATGAATATATAATTGCAAAACTAAAATTCCTAATCCATGAAACACTAATACATGCATCCCCCATATCAAAATCGGATACATGTTTGATATTGATATGCTTGGATTTTCCATACCTGTGAATTATTTAAGCTCTTTTTTCTAAGAGGATGTTACATTAGATTAAGGCTGATATGGATAATGGAATGAATAATTTGACACATCAAGTAAAACTTTCATATTTGGATCAAATTATTCTTGATTCAGCTATTGGAATGAATGCAACATAACAAGCAACTCTTGACTCAAATCAACTCTTCCCAGCTTGTGTCAATGCACAATGAGATTAATCCCTTAATTTGTGCAAGTTATATATCTCCTTTGTTATAAATAGGGATTTAAGTGCTTCTCTACTCGTTTGAAATTTTCTTAAACCTGGTAATCTTGCTAAAAGAATTTTGTGAGCGAACTCGTGACTCTCTTTCCTAGACTCTTTAATGCCTCGCTGATTATAATATCTAGCCCAATTGCTTTGTCATGATCCATCTTCTTCAAGACATATTTTACTTTAGGCTCCAGAATCCTGAAGATAAAACTTTTACTTTTGGTCCTCATTCATGTATTTAGACTATCAGTTAAATAGAAATTCATGTCCATCATTAAATATATCCGGAAGTAATTCCTACATCATTTCTGGATTATCATGTATATAATCAAAAGAGATGATATTTTTTACACCTGTTTGAACATAATTTCGTTTTTTAGGGGGTAATTAGTAGTTCTATATAATTACCTAGCTTACCATGTACCAGCATGAAAATTTATTTGTAAATTATTTGGATGTTACTGAAAATCCCATTGAGAGCAAGTACTGTTATTGAGATGCAATGTTTATGTCATTGATCAAGGTTCCATTTTCCTTCGCGTCTCCCTATCTCTTATGCTGTATTTGCATTTGTTTCCTTCAGAGATGATCCTGAACTAGACAAAATGCTGAAGGAGAGATTAAGGTGGGGTGATCCGATGGCACATCTTGTAAAGGTAATGCAAAACATTTCATATTGCTTGATGTGTGAGATGGGGTTTGATCAGTTCTCACATGTTTATTGTGTCAATTGTTTTGTAGAAAAAATATCCAGAGCCTGTTCTTCCAAACTTGGGGGAAAATGAGAAGATGAAGGAATCAGGTTTTGTAGTCCCTCAGGATATTCCAAATCACAGCTGGTTAAAAAGAGGTTTAGATGCTGCTTCAAATCGGTATGGAATAAGGCCCGGACGACACTGGGATGGTGTTGATCGTAGTAATGGTTGGTTCATATTCACCATAGGTTTTGTACTTTTTTCATGGAAATAGGCTTAAATGATTGACTTATCACTGCTGTTTGCAGGGTTCGAAAAGGATATGTTCAAGAGAACAAATGAGAGGCAAGCTAGAGATAGAGAAGCTTATCTTTGGTCCGTGTCTGATATGTGAAAAGTGGCAGTACGGGTATTCAGAATCTCTTCGGGAGGCATGTTTGTAACTATATGGGTTTGAGGATCCAGAGGAATGATTCTTGCTTCCATCACTCTAAGGTGCAGTCTTTATTGAAAAAAATTATCTGCTCTTGATTAGGATCCTATACAAAGAATGAGAATATGTTATTAGCCTCCTCAGTTTCATATCCAATTGCTTTGATTAGCTATAACTTCGTTGTGATATTTTCGACTTTTTAAGAGTTTATCACAGTTTGTTCCATGTAATTTAGACTATTTTTTACTACTGTAGTTTAAAGGTGGCTGTCTTTCTGAGTTTCATTCGAACTTTCGGAGAATTAAGTGTTGTTAAATAAAGTTAAATTTCATTTATATCCAAATTTGAGTCTAGCCTCAGTAAGAAGCATAAAAATACTGGGGATTTTCATTTAAACATTTTTGGACACCCTGACTTTCAGCACTTTAAGTCCTATATATTTAAAATACTTTTTTAATTTATTAGAGAATTCTAACTAGATTAAAAGTATTTTTTTTTATATTAATTAAAGTTTATAGATAATACTTAGAAAATAATTAATAATTTTTAAGTATAAAGCATTTTATAGTTGCAGACTAGCGTAAAAGGTGTTTCTTCTTGCACCCTACAATCTTTAAAATATCAAAATTACCTTGCTAGTTTTATTCAAAATTTTGAAATGAATACTCTGTAAGGTAGATAAATGAATTCCCGAAGGAGGGGTGTTGTGTAAGTCTGTTGTTCCGGAAAAGGAAATTTGGAAGTGAATCAAACCAATCTTGGAATGTTAATGGCAGTCACAAGAAGAAGCAGTGAGAGAGGAAAATAAGAAGGGACTACTTCCTGCACATTCATTAGTGGGCACAACACCTTTTCTTTTCACTCTTCTATTCACATCCATCCATGCATGGTGTCCTTTTTCTTGTTCACAGATTTAGCCAATATAGGCTTCCGAAAGCCAATTAGGGTAACAGTTATGGACTTTCAATTCTGAAATGCTATAATCATACACTTTCCATTTCAATTCCAGATTTGCAACTCTGCCAATAAACTTACATTCCTTCTCCACCATGTTTGCCGCTGCTTGCAACAGTGTCAACAAAAAGTGCAGAGAATAAACAAGGAGGGCAGTTTGCGTTGGCTTAGGGTTTTTAAACATTTTCCAGGTTAATTTTGTCAATTCACATTAATGTAGGGATACAGGAAGAAACATCCCTAGTAAATTGCTTTACCTCTTAAACCCCTAAAAATATCAAGGCATGTATTTTGAGTAGGGTGTTTCTTCCTGCATCTTATTAAAGTTTTTTCTCCACCTCATCAAAGTTTGTTCTTCGTGCATTTCATCAAATAGGTGAAATGACCAAATGTTCTCATCTAATTTGTCCTTATTTTGGAAAGTGCTTTTCAAAATATACTCTGAAAAAGTTATTCTGAAAAATACATTTCAAAATGTAGTCTGTTCTGGAAAGTGTTTTCAAGAAAATTGTTGGGGGTGCAGGAAGAAACTCTTTGAACAAAAAGAAAAGGCTTTGCTTATGTGATGGATTCGATCATGAATCCTTCATTATAGACCAAAACATTTCAGGTTTTGTTAGACTTTATTTTGCAATAATTAACACTAGGAATACTGGTTTAAAAAGAAACTTAGATTAAAAATGATTATTTCGTCTTCTCATAAGTATCTTTCACTCTATTGATTCACATACTACTCTCAATCACAATGTTTAGAGAATAATATTTTAAAAGTGATATTTGGATGCTAAAATAAAATTACTTGAATAGAGGGTCTTTTGAAGTATAAATATATACTTTGACTAACAATTACAAGAACATGGGAATTCGTTTGACTATGATAGTTGAGTTGAATGATATATCTAATTAGAGTACATTATTGTCATATCTAATTTTATGTTTTTTTTCTCTAATTACGTTGCGTAATATTCCTTGATGGTTTCTTTGTGTATTCTTAAAGAGAATCTTGGATTCCAAGCCTCTTTACATTAACTTTTTTTTTCTTTATTTTTAACAACTTCAAATTATAATAATTTTTTCTTACATACTCTTGCACCCATTAAGATTATTTTGAGATGGAGGTTAAGTTACCCTTTCTTGGTTGTCTTTTTTATTGAACAAATCAAAGATATTAGATAAAAAAAGAAAAATCTTATTTTTTTCATAACTACTCTAAATTTGCATTTTGTTCAAGTTATATAAAAATATTATTTTTTTATAAAATAAAGTTAATTTTCATTTAAGAATGATAAAATTTATATTTCGAATTTTATCATTCAAAAGTACTTTTGAATTTAGAAAATAATTTCTAAATTATAAAATTTTAAATACAAATTCAAAATGATATTTTTAGAATTACATAATTATAATAATGTTAGAGAGGAAGAAAAAAAATTATAGAGGTACAAGAAGAAATTTTCCATAGTAAAATATATTTGTTAATCTTCATTAAAAATAATTAAAATATTTTTTATATTTTGGTATTTTTTATTGTGTTTAAATATTTCATAAAAATTATAATTTCTTTAAAAAATTTATCAAACCACTTTCAAGCTAAAAATAATTTTCAAAAATAAAAAACGATAAATAACTTCTACTTTATAATTTCTTTTAGCTTTAACAAAAGGTAACTTTTAAGTGCGTCCTTGAAATGAAAAATAAAAAACTTTGTTTATTCAGTAATAACGGGTTTAAAAAATTTCATGAAAATATATTGGAAATTAGTTTAATTAAGATTCAATTTTCAGGAAATTTTCGAGATTAAAACTTAATCGTGTTTTAATAGGGAAAATGATAATTTGACATCATTCTTAGTCACAAATAATCGTTATTATAATTTTAAAAGTAAAAACCAACAAATTTATTATACATTATCAATGTAAAAAGTTTATACTATCAATATATTTTCCTTTTTAACTGTTAAATTTGTAGCATCTTCAATGTATTTTCTTTTTTTAGTGAGCCACATGTTTTAATATAAGATTTAACTATTAATTTGATTCCAATATAAAATTGCAATTTCACTTTTAGGGGATTCCAATTATTTTTTCAGGTTAAAAAAACATTTATATTTTAATAATTAAGCAATCTTGTTTATAATCATTTATATAAAAATAAATAACATTATAAAACTAACCCTTGTTGAAAAAGCTCTGAGAGCGTTTTGCATTGATGTCCTTACTTCAAAGCGTGCCCTAAATCCCCAATTTCCTCCGTTCTCCTTTCTTCTCTCTTCCTTCCAAAATCATCCATCTTTCTCTCTCTGTTTCTAGGTTGAACGTTGCACTTCTCAACCTCTCATTCTCAGTATGTAAAGGTACCGATTTTATTTCAGATTACTAGTTGGGATCTCAATTTCTCATTTACATTCAAATCGCACTTATTGCTGCCTGTAACATGGAATGAGAATAAGGTTTGCTCTCATCTTCACATTTCAAAAAAAATAAAATAATGATAATAATTGCAGTATGATTGTAGAAAGTAACATTCTCCTATGAAACGAGTTCAGTTCAATATGATAATGAAATGACCTCCGTGGCTTTTTATTCCTTTATTTTGGTTGAATATTCTATAGAGAGAAAAAAAGCCCCAATTTTTTTTATCTATCTACGCAATATTTCAACTAGCCTTAATTCTAACGCCAAAACAATTGTAGTTTGTATGTGTTGAGAATCTTGGTTACTTGATTGTGTTTTGAACGTGTGGTAGGTATGGTATTTGTGTACGTAGTTAGTTAGTAGTTGGGTATTGTTCTTGTTAATTGAGAAAAAACTCGACTGCATGTCGGGTAGAGATTGGCCGGACCATGGATTTGGGGTGGTCTATGTGTTGTGTAATGGCTTTTATAAAGAGTGTGGTTTTCTTGAGATTTATGTAGATTGAAAGGAGTCGCGTTCTGGGTATGCATACCTTAGCTCTGTTTGAATTAGCATGCGCTAACCTAGTATTGGCTTGTTTGGATGAACTTATCTATAAGCTCTTCTACCGCAGAAAATAAGAAGAAAAAAAGGAATTTGACTTCTCCATAAGCTAAAATTTGCTTATAGATAAGTTAAAAAAAAATATTGGAAAAGCTATACGAGGAGAGTTTCTGTGGATTAGCTCATGCATAAGCTAATTTCAAATTGTCTTATTTTTCTCTTCTAGAAACAACTTATGGAGAAACTCGTTTAGCTTATTTTAAAGTGAGTGGAAGTAGTTTAACAAGAGAAGTTTATTTCATTTCTTATTTTCTTGTTCTGTTAGTCCTTATTGTGAAGTTCATGTGAACTGGGCCATATTGTTGTGTGTCACTCTTAACAGATTTTGATTGTCATTGGGGTTTTTTCTTGTTATGAATTATGTCCATGCTGATTGGGTGATGATAATCAGCTTAGATATTATTTACAGTGGAGATTTATGTTCTTGATGGTTTTTTTTTTCCTGCTGTTGACTTCTTGTCTTACATTGATATGTTGCAGGTTGTGTCCTTAAAGAGAGATCATTATCATCAGACTATAACACAAATTCTTTCCAAATGGCACTGGTTGTAATGTGTGGGCAGCCATGCAGCGGGAAGTCCAAAGCTGCACTCTGTCTTGTTGAAGCTCTCAAGGAATCAGAATCAAAACATAACGTGAGAATCATAGACGAAGCTTGCTTTCATCTTGATCGTAACCAAAGCTATGCAAATATGCCTTCAGAGAAGAATTTAAGAGGGGTGCTTCGGTCAGAAGTAGATAGGTCTGTGTCCAAAGATAGTATCATCATAGTAGATTCTTTGAATAACATCAAGGGTTACAGATACGAGCTATGGTGCTTGGCTCGAGCTTCTGGAATCAGATACTGTGTGGTCTACTGTGACGTTGAAGAAACCTTTTGTAGGAAATGGAATGAAGAGCGCAGAGAGAAAGGAGAAGTCAATTATAATGATTCAATTTTTGAAGATTTGGTGAGAAGGTTTGAGAAACCAGAAAGAAGAAACAGGTGGGATTCTCCATTGTTTGAATTATGGCCACACAGAGAAGGGACAGAGAAATCTTCCTCTGCCATTATAGATGCTGTCTCCTACTTAACCAAAAAGGTGGACTCCAAAACCAGGGATGTTAAGATTCTGCAACCAACTATTGCCACTCAAACCACACGTTTTTCTGATGCAAATTCTCTCTTTGAATTGGACAAAGCAACACAAGAGGTCACAAATGCTATAGTAGAAGCACAATCTCAAGCTCTTGGAGGACCCCTTAACGGTGTTTCGGTGGGAAAAGACTTGCCTGTAATCAACATTTCAAGGTCAGTTGGGCTGCCGGAGCTTCGTAGGATGCGACGCACCTTCATAAAATTAACAGGGCAAACAAGTTTAAGTGGGCCACCACCCCCTTCTGATGCAGACAGTGCAAAAAGGATGTTCATTGACTACTTGAACAGGGAACTAGGAACATCCTGAAGAACAGTATTTGAATTGCAATTCAGCTTGTGTGCTAAAAGATGCCATGTTTGTATGTTTAGATCCCGAACTGTTTTCATTTTTACTTTACATCATTATTATTGAATAAAGTGATCTTTTTTTAATCCTTTTGGTTTTTTGTACCATCGTTAAATTTTTTTCCCAGCCCTAGTAGTAATAATGAAGTAAAGATTGTACTCGGGTCTTGTTTAAGAAAATACATTTTGCACTTTACAAAAACATAAGAATAATGAAAAAGGTTATATAATTTAAATATTTTTCAATGTAAGATATAAAAACTGAATGCTTACACAAACTGAATTCAATTTTTTTCTTCCTTCCTTGCTAAATAGAACATACTCCTCCCCACAACTTCGGTATTGGTAATTGAGTTGCGTTGGATATATTCAATGAGATTCCTTGACAAAAGTGTTACTAGATATAACAAAACATGGTATTTTTGACGCGTATATAGCAATATTAAACAAATTTTCATTAAGTAACAGGCACGATGAACCGAGAGAGCAAATATTGGAAACCAAAGAATTGGTCAGTTACTTGAATAGTTTTGATACGATATTTGACATAGTTTAGGACTCGTGACGTAACAAGACTCGTGCGATTAACATGAGATCACATTCTATTGGACATCATATTCTATATTATTACAATTGCTAAAGAAGAAACATCCTCTTTTTTTTAGTAGAAAAAAATGCACCATTACACAGTAACGAATTTGCTTAGATAACATTTATGGTGAGCGTGTACACACACATAAATAAACTATGCGTAAAACTAACAATTCTTTCTCTGCTGATGATGCATACACAGTATTTTTTTCCTGATAAAATTTTGGGCAGAAATGAAACTATCTCTGGATTAGCAAGCAAATAATGATGGAATGCTATGGTGATGCTCCAGATCAACCATATAACCTTTGATAATTTGAATGAGAAAAGAAACAATGATTGATTGCACTTGTGTGTGCTTGTGACCCTAAAAGCTATAGACAGTGCTCACACAAGCGTTCATTAGACATAAATGAGCATGAAAAAGCTACAGATCACTTGAGATTATATTACTCAGATGATATGCTAAAGAGAAACAATCATTCCTATATGTACAACAAACCTCTGAACTGCGCCAGCAAATGCACAATCCAGATCAGCGTGATGATCAACACAGGTTAGTAGTCAACCAGGGCCAGAAAGAACCATTGGATGTGCTGTCTTGAACCCATCCCTACCCATTTTCTTTCATAACAAGGCTCCTTCAGCTTCCAACACAAGGGCAAGCACTAAATGACATCTTCATGCCATTCATGAATAACAACCGCAAAAGCACCGGCCAGGGGTTTTTTATATACTCCGAACCAACAAAAAATATTGCTAATCAACTATCATCATCCACTGCACCAACATATGTGAGGTCTGTCCGTCTCACCCTTACAGCTCCTTTCAGCCAGCTCGCGGCCCGAATATTAACATGATCACCACTTCCTATGCTAGCAGTATTACCTGGCAAAGGGAAAGAGCCAGCGCCATCTTCTAAAAGCGTCCAAGGATCAATTTCCAAATCATTGTCCTGGCGTTTTGGCTTTCCTGATGCATTAGATGCAACCCTTGATAGAGCTGGATTCCTCTGGGGGATAGTTGAACTACTGGAGTTAACCCCAGGATTTGTAGTGCTGGGTTGAATGCACATAAGAGCAGAATTTGAAACAGATGGTGGCTGGCAGGATAGAGAGCACCGCATAGAGGGGATGAGTATCGGCATTGCAGCTTGGATTCGCCACCGAACAGTGTCAGGTAGTTGCATACGATCCAAGTCATTCTGCATCAGACAGTTGACTGTTAGATAAGCACAGCTAGGAAGAGATTGAATTAACATTTCCAGATTGTGAAGTATATTAACATTGCCAAATTGGAGACCCTTATGAAGCATGAATATGGCTAACACAATATCTGATATGACATCAATAGAACATGGAATAACACGTTTCTTGAATAAATACAATTCCGGTATGGCATGATGCACAAATAATGGTTGGGTCTATCCAAGACTTCAAAGAAAAAAACAAAAAGATTTTACACTAGACGAGAAAAACTTTCAATATTAATGAAAGAGTACACCATACTATTGTTTGTATCTAACACTGCAAGGTATAAAATTTTTAAAGTATCAATCCTTCCTAAGGAGTAGCAAGACAGAATATCCTATCATACAATACGTTGATTGCTTTCAGTGTTGAATAAACA
>Ga0123342_1003118_pt1 | contig 26938 bp, 5 predicted proteins | sample Turbeawhitnodule_FD_89960 | JGI IMG/M metagenome (GOLD analysis project Ga0123342, IMG submission 89960) | Root nodule microbial communities of legume samples collected from Mexico - Turtle bean Mexico white nodule | ecosystem: Host-associated > Plants > Roots > Nodule | place: Mexico: Nepantla...
TACTTACCAAACCATTCCACAACTGTCTGGCTACATGATGTTCATAATTAACGAGTAAGGACTTATCCAATGGCCCTCCTGGATAGCCTTCATCATCCACTTCAACTTCTTCTTGTTCAATATGATCTTCAAACTGTTCATTTAGAATTGACGTACTTGGGCCACCTCGTTTTCTTCTCACCGATGCAGTTGGTCGCACACGGTCCAAATTAGAACTTCCTCCACCTCTAGTCCTCACCATCTAACATTCAATCCAACATATATAAAAGATTATAACACATATAGCATAAAAGAACATATAAATTAATCCATACAAACAAAACAACAACACTAATACGGATATTAATATCCGCAAGACAACAACAAATTTCGAATAAAAATATCCACAACATATAACCCTATTCCGGATAAAAATATCCACAACCCTAAACTATATTCTGGATAAAAATATCCGTAAGTCAAAACACACTTACGGATAAAAATATCCGGACCCCAAACTATATTCCGGATAAAAATATCCGTAAGTCAAAACAAACTTACGGATAAAAATATCCGGACTCCAAACTCAATTACGGATAAAAAAAACTGGAACTAAATTCTCCCTTACGGATAAAAATATCCGCAACTCTCAAAAGTCACTTGCGGATAAAAATATTCGCAACTCTCACTCACTTATGGATAAAAATATCCGGAAGCATGACGTACCTTCGAATCTGGTGCTCTGCCTGCGATAATGAAGGTCACGGTGGGTGCAGAAGAATGGAGAAGAACGTCGCTCACGGTGGTTGGACAACAAGCTTGCTCACGGTGGCTGCACAACATGGTGGCTTACGGTGGCTCGGTGGCTCGGTGGCTGCGGCAGGCACAATGGAATGGAAGAACAGAAGAATAGGGTTGGTGCAGGTGATTGGGTGCATATCACAATTACAGTTTTCAGAATTTCATTAAGGGTATATTCGTCTTTTACTATTAAGTGATTGGGTGCCAGTTAGAATGTGTTGGGTGCAGGGAGAATATGCCTTTTAGGTTTTTTTCTCTTTGGGAGTGTGGGAAATGTCACAAATATCCCTCCATACATTTTTATTCAAAATATTTTGAATTAGTAATCCAAATTTTTTTTAAATTAATAATCCAACAAGTTTTTGGAATGTACAATTTAAAAGTTAAAAATTCAGATGTTGCGTTTTTTTTTTTCACAATCCAAAAATCTATTGCACAATCTAAAAATCTATTATAAATTTTGAAATTCAAAACTAGAAAATGTATTTCAGAATGTATAATATTACGTATTATACAATCTAAAATACATTTTTTGAGTTTCATATTACTAAAAATATTCTAGATTATATAACTACAAAATCCAAAAATATATTTCAGATTATATAATTCATAATACATTTTCAAAATTGTGTAATATGAAACTATTTTAATATAAAATTTTAATCTAAAACTTATTTGGAATTCATAAGTGAAACACTAGGTCGAATGAACCATCATTCTTTTTCACTAATAGCATTGGAGCTCCCCATGGAGAAACACTAGGTCGAATGAATTGTTTCTCCAATAAGTTTTTTAGTTGTTTCTTCAATTCAGCTAACTCCGTTGGTGCCATTCAGTACGAAGTAATTGACACAGGACCTACTTTAGGAATCAAGTCTATTGCAAACTCTATCTCTCTTTTAGGTGGAAGTCCAAGAATCTCATCAGGAAATACATCCTTAAACTCCTGAACTACAAACATATCCTTTTGTACTTTATCAGTAACTATAGAACAAGCCAAGAGCACAAAACATTTTGCAGCTTCTTGTATCTCTCTCTCAAACTGTTGTGCTGAGATAACCTACATTCCTTCCAATTTAGGGAAAATTAACTTCTTCTGACCACAATCTATAAGGATATGATTAGCAGACATCCAATCCATTCCCAAAATAACCTTCAAATCCTTTAGAGGTATACAAATCATGTTGATTTTGTATCTTTGTCCCTCTATAATTACTGGACACTCAACACACATGGAAGAAGTTTCTGTTGGTGTAGATACCACCAACTCAATTTCTAATTCTCGGACTGACAACTTAAGTTTCTTAGCACAATCAAAAGATATAAATGAATGAGTTGCCCTAGAATCAAAAAATACAGATAACTGTGTTCCAAGGATAGAACAAATACCTTTAACAAGGCTATCAAATTGTGAAGCCTCAGCTCCACTAATGGCAAAAACTCTATCTGCTGCTCTGGGTTTCTGATTATTATTCTACTGCACTCTAGTATTATTTGGGGTCGCAAGTCTTGCACAACAGTCCTTTGTAGCATGACCATATCTATGACATCTAACACATGTAACGTTTGGCACTGGATGAGGACAAAATTTAACTGCGTTCCCCACCACATCTAAAACATTTGACATTTTGTAGCAACTAAGAAGTAGACCCTCCACTCCTGAAGGATTGAGGTCTGGAATAAGGCGTCTTTTTATCTTCATATTTGGGTGTGCTTCTAGAAGGTCCCCCCACCATTTGTGGCCTAATAGCTCTCCTACTACTCTTCAAACTCTCCACCATCTTTGCCTTCTCCACTAGAGCAGGTAATTCTCTAATGGACATAGGAATTACCACTTCTTTATGCTCTTGCTTCAACCCAAACTCAAATTTTCTACATCTCCAAGCCTCAATCATGGTATGGATGTAGAATCTAGCTAAGGTGTTTGAACCTAGCAGTGACTGGAAGATTTCCTTGTTCCAACTGCATGAATTTGATTTCTTTTGCATATATGATACTATCAGGAAAATACTCCTCCAAGAATCTTACTTTGAAACTCTCCCAAGTGACAATTTCTTCTTTGTCCCCCATCATCTGCTTCATACCTATCAACCAAAACTCAGCTTCTTCAATAAGCATATAGATGGCATAAGATAACGTTCTTTCTTCAGGGCATTGAGTAGGTTCAAATATTTTTTCTATGTCACTCACTCACTGGTCTTCTTCATCTGGATTTACCTTCCCATTAAATTTGGGTGGATTTTGTCTCATAAATTCCTCCAGACTAAAAGTATGGGGTTGTTGATGAAGTTGCTAATCTAGTTGTTTCTAATTGATGAAGGATGGCCTGATGCTGTTGTGTCGTAGTAGCACTCTGTTGTTGCCATCATCTCTAGTCTGAGCTAAGTTGGGCATATCTACTGGTGGAGGAGGAGTGGGTGGTCTACGTGTCATCTTCTAAGCACATAAAGAATTGGGTTAGAAATTACTAAAAATTTCTAACTACATCTTTACGAAAAATTAACTTAAAAGAAATAATCACACAAAATAGGTACAAAACCAATCAAGACTTATCTCTTAAATGTATTCTAATTATTTAGAATTAAGATAGAAAATCATCTTGATCTAGTCATAAGTGTGCACCTTCACCACTCTATCAAGATTCTTTTCATTCTTAATACTTTCATCTTTATTCATAACAACTAATTTGATTCAAACACAAACAAAATTTCAAGAAAACAACTTTGTCAAACACCTTATTATAAACTTTTAACTAAGTCTTGAGTTAGACTTAAAACAAATCTACACGCATGAGAAATGGAATAAACTCACTACCCTCAGGTTATCCTAAGGATGAATCGCTCTGATACCATTAAATGTAACACCCCAAAAATGCATCTAACTATTACAATACATGTTCTACATATTTCTATACAAACTTAGAGTTTTTCAAAAAATTTCTTAATATATGATAAGGACTTGTAGAAATACAAATATTTACAATATAAGGTTCAAAATAACATCCTAAAGCCCTCAAGAACCTCCAACACCTGTATGATCATTTGCTCGTGTACATAGTATAGTCATCGCAGCTCACAACACAACAAGAAAAGTAAGGGTAAGCTAGTGAAAATAAAGTGTTATAATATACACAATTAAATCAAAAGAGAAAACCAAATTACAAGGATCAATTTCTCAATTATTCAATCTTCTTCAAATCTCAACATAAAACAATCACATAAATCTCACATGGATCTACACATTCAGGATATTCAACAAACAGAATAACATCTAACGTCTTCTGGAAGACTTGTATTAAGTAAGCCCTACTAGAGACTAACACCTGATACAAAACTTACCAGCAAATCAAATAGAAAGGATCATGATAAGTTCAATACAACCCAAGTTGTGTATCTCATATGTCACAATGTGCATGAACTCCCCCATCAGCTTCTCACCACCTGATATCTTAGTCTATGTGACTTAGATCATCAGTGAAGCTTGAAGATCTCTGTTACCACATATGCATCAATACTTAATACATAACAAACATCAGTCAATACATTATCCGAAATGTATGAATTCAATTCCATACCATTTTCATCACACAATATCATTCAAAACGTGATCCACAATATTCAAAAGTCTATTTAACATAAAAAACACTTAAATACTAAACCATCAAAATTTAATATTTCTACAAGTTTAAATAATATATAAACAAACAACACAATATACAAACACACAACATCCCTACAAGAGAAATTGAATATTGGGACCACATCCCCTCCACATCCAGATCTTCTAGCCTAGGGTGCTATTAAAAATTAAATTTAGCTTCCTTTATCATAATTGCTTGTTTTCCAAGCAACCTCTAAAATTTTATACTCTCAGTCTGGATTAGCTTCAAGATTTATGGGACTAATGCAAGTTATCTAAACAGAACATAAATTCAATATATAGTAGAATAAGTTGAGAAGATTACTTTTTTCAACTGACCCTACCAAAATTGATGATTAAATCCTAAGGAAAAACCCTTTAGAGCATAAATGAACTTACTCTGTTTGAAAATCTGATCGGGTAGAAATGTTCCTTAACTCCTAAACTACAACATGGTACGACCAGATTCTAAACTAGATGAAGATTGGGAGAGAAAATTAAGAGAGAAAGGAGAGAAGAGAATATGGAGAGAGAAAATGAGAGAAAACCGTGAGGGGGCTTTTATTTTTAACGAGGTTACAGTAATTATTATTAATTTTATTAATATTAATATTATTGTTATTATCCATATTATTATTATCATTAATATTATTTTAATTATTATTTATTTTATTAATATTAATATTATTACTATTAAAATTATAATTTTTATTATTAAATCAATCAAACAAAACAATAAAATTTAAATATATTTAATAAATTATTAAATATGGTTTAAAAAACAACAAGATAATAAATAATTTATTAAGGAAATCAAACAAATTATTAAATAATTTTCTTTAATATTTTTAAATAAATCATTGTATTTTTTTTATTAATTTTCAATGTATCTTTTGTTTTCTTATTAGTAACAAAATAATTCATTAAATAAATCGTCTTTATTATTCACTAACTTTAATTTTAAAAAGATAAAGTAGTCAATATTATTTTAAGAAGAAAACAAATAAAGTGATACTTGTGATACACGACTTCATTTTAAAATAAAGAAGTTTAAAAAAATTAAAAATATTATCTGCATTATATTATATATAATGTTAATAAATTAAAAAAAAAACAATCAAACTAATTTTTTCTTCGACATATATGATTTCAAAATTTAAATTTAAATCGTGTTCCATAATTATAATTTCTTAAATACAAAATGGTGAACGTCAAATACGTAATTATCCTAAATCTGTATATTGTAGTAATTTCTTACAAATTGATAAAAAAAATCTATAATTAAGTAGTTGAAGGTTCTGGGCTAATATTTTAAAAGTAAGCAGAAGGCTTGATTGCAGTATTTGATTTTCTATGTCACATGCAAATTGTAAGGCTGGGTGGAGCCCTAGTGTGACTATGCTACAACAATTTAGATTCTCACAAAAGATACGTGATTTATATATACATGTTGCTCTTGTTGCCACGTTTCGTTTTTTTTTCCACTTCTATTGTTCACCATATATTTCACAATTCAATCATATTTACATTTTTATAAATATAAATATTCAAAAAGCAATTACTTTCATGAAATTTAATTATAATATACTTTAAAAATCTATAGATTTTTTTATTCCCTCAATTAAAAAAAATGTTTTCTAATTTTTCTATTTTATGAAATACAATTTGTTTTTACATGAGCCAAAAATAAGTTGTTTTCTTAAACCATTGTTGGTGGTTTCGATTCCGGTCTTTGGTTGTGGTCCTCGATCTTGGTCAAAGGTGAATATCTATAAAAGATACTTCGATATTCAAATCAAAATTCTATATATAATGACTGCAGTATTGATTGTTGTTATAAATATATATTTTATCTTATATTTTGGCATGTATTTATAGAAATATATATGGATCAATATTTCACACACTTTACTAAATTAATCATGTGATTAAAAAAATATTTTTTACATATATATTTTGTTTAATTAATTATTTTAACACAAGGTTTATCTTTAGATTACTTACTTGTATCTTCCAACACTTTTAAAAATTCCTTATTTTTTAAGTTTCACGTTTAGAAAAGAATTGAACTTTTAAGATACTGTGGTGTGTTTGACGTTGGAATTATAAGGATTTTTATTGGTATGGACCGAACGGTCAATACCATATCTCGACTCTCACAACTGGGTCGATCGAATGTTCCACGTCCGTGTGGGTTGACCGACACTTTTGATCCAATTACGCTCAATCAAGGTCAGTTAAGTTAAGTTATTATTAAGAACTAGGTAATACACCTATAAGCACTATCTACCTCACTAATCTAGTCCAACAAAGTAGACCCATTAAAATAATATAAATAGTGCACATTCCAAAAAACAAGTACGTCATTTATTACTGTACTCTGATACCTAGGTGTCAAACCCTCTTTGCTAACTTGAGCGTCGGAGTGCCTTTTACAGGTACCACATTCAGTATTCTCTAGAAGACAAGTGATTGAGCAACTGAGATTGGAAAGAGTAGCGAGAAGTTTGGAAGAAAAAGTTGAAGCACAAACCGACCGCCCAATAAGAAGGAGGAAGACGAAACTCCTCAATAGTTCTCTAGGTCCATCTTCCTAGCGAGAACCGGTTTGACTCAAATTTTGGAATGAGAAAGTAAAGTGGAAAAGATTCATCTTACGAAGTATTTGTATATCAACCAATAATTTGAATAATGTGTGGTGTGTTTTGGTTTATCTTGTTGAGAATTTGTGATAGGGTAGAGAGTATAAAGAATAAGGCAAATTCTTCCTGCACCATATCAATTTTTTAAATTTCCAAAACTACCCTCCTGCACCATATCAATTTTAACCTCCACCATATCAATTTTTTAAATTTCCAAAACTACTCTTATTTCAAATTAAAAAAATTCAAAATAATAATTATAATTGAAAAATAAAAAAATACATGCTGGAAAAAAAATTCTGAACACAAAACTAAAAATAAATTCTGGATAAAAAATTTCAGAATTCAAAAATATGTTCCGAAAATTGAAATCCAAAATATTTCAGATAAAAGTTTCAAAAATAATCTTTTCCATTTTTGTATAAGGTTATTTTCGTCATTTAAAAGGGTATTTTTATCATTTTCTAGAGCTGATTGGTGCTGAAATTGATACGGTGGAAGGAGAAATTGCCAAAGAATAATAGATTGGTAATGTCTTTGGGATGTTCAGGAATCTTTGTGGGTTGAGGAAATCAAGAGGTTATGACTCACAGCAGGGTGTGATTTAACGTTTGTGAAACGATCTTTTTAAACATAGTACACATTTTTTCTATATCAAGGGACTTTCTTTTTTAATTAAGTTAAGAGTGTTTTATATACCGGAAATGATTAACATTGTTACTAAAATGATTTATATTTATTAATTTTTTATTTTTTATAAAAAAATATTTTTTTTTCAAAATCAAAAAATTAAAATACAATTTTTTTTAATGGAAAACACCAAAAGAAATAATTGTCCCAATTTAAAAAATTAAAAATATATTTAAGATTATAATTTAAATATTTAAAAATATATATCTATTATTGTACCTACATTAAATATTTATAACATATCAAAATTTTATTAAAAAAATTATTTTATATTAATTAATTAAAAATAAAAACTAATTAATCATTAAATAAATTATATATTATTTTATAAATTAAAAAAATAATGATATATAAATTAGTTTTTATTATTAATAAAAAATTATAAAGTAATTTTTATATTAATATCTAATATTAACTACGTTTTAGTTAGTAACCATTTTAAATTAATTTTTAATTAAATTAGTAAGATTAGATATTAATTTATAAATTTTTATTAATAATAAAAATTACAATATTAATAGTTATCTAATTTATAAAAAAGTATGTATGAGTAATTATTTTTATCTTTAAATTAATTTATAATTATTTTATAGCTTTTATTTTCGATAGTAATGCTAAAATTATAGCTTGTACTAAATTATATGCACGTGGTCCGTCCAACCAAATAAGTGCTTATTTTTGTTTGTGAGTGACAAGTGTACCACCAACACACGTTAGCAAAATTTGACTTGTTGCAATTGCAAACTTGCCACTATAGTACGAATTCTTATGTAATTCAACTTGAATTGTACGGTTGTACTACCTATAAAAAAAACGACAACATTGTGGAATCAATGTAGAAATTATGTGAAACTAAATCGAAAACTCTGTTTTTTGAAACACACATTTTCTTCTATATACTTGGATGCATTCTGAAAATGAAATAAGAGAAAAGGGAAAAATACGCATTGTTCTATTTGTTTGGTGTCGGTAATGAAAAGGGAGAAAGGGATAAAAAAAATAAGACGTACTTTTAATATTGATTAGCAAAAAACAAGTATGAAAGTATCATTATTGTTCACATAATTAGTCATTGGTGTTAACCATTTAAAACCTCATCTATCAAAGTTTGACAGTGACCACCATTTCTTTTCTTCACGTCTTCTACACTAAGTAAATGACAACTTCCGAATTTTATAGTATCGCTTAATAAGTACAAAAGGATTTGAAAATAGGTTTAGGGTGGACTTCAAGACGACAAAAAAAGCCATTACCTCCAATAACATGTGGCCATTTTCATCCTCCCACCATCCATACCATACCATGCACTTAACAAAAAAATGTCACTTTCTAAAAGTACATAAACAAGTACATGTTAGATTATCATCATGGTTGGTTTGAATTTGGCTAATGTTTTTCGATTTTCCCACTTTATTCCTTTCATACATCTTAAAAAGTGGATTTTATATATAATTCAATCTTACAAAACAACTGAGTTATAAGGTGGAGTTTGCACTCACGTATATATTATGAATTGACTTTATCTTTAATCGACGTGAGATCATCGACACACCCTCCTCATTTTCATATTTATGGATTATCCGATAGCAGGTAACATGATATGTCCAACAAATTCTCATTAGGATAAACTTTAAATGAATATGATATCATTTTAAGAATTGAACTTACAAAACCAACTGACTTGTAAGGTAAGTTTTGTACTTACTTAATACTATGAACTAATTTTATTTCTAATTAATGTGAGATTTTCAACTATACAAACTAGCTTGGGTATCTTTGATCAAATTTTAAACCTAGAAGATATATTTAATGTTTCTCCTTACTATTTTGTTTTAATTTTGTAGTTGGATTTAACTCTAGAAGAAAAATGATAACTATGAATTTAAAAGTTTCCTTATAATTTAATTTTGGAGAAACGTTGTTTTTTCCTTTCTAATTTGGTAGGAGGTTTTGTCAATTTACAAGTTTCACAATTTTTTAATTTCTTATATTTAGTTTAAATAAACGTTCGTCCCTCATTTATCTGAGTACTTAAAAACTTCATTGTATAAATAACTTGAAATAGTGATCTAACAAATACCAATGAATGAATTCAAAAATATTGACGTTAGAAAAAAAATACATACAAACTAATTTTATCATTTAACCTTCACCAAAACTATAACAAAAATATCACATACATTAGAAATTGATGCCAAATATATTAATATAAAACATTGTTTTCCCTCAACCCATTATTTTTATTTTAAGTAAGCACAAAATTATTACAAAACCATAAAAAAAAATATTTTGAACGCAATCACGATCACTAATTAAGTCAATATAAAAAAAGTATCTGTTTACACTATTCGCTTCATTGTCTGTTTTGAATTCCCATATGTATCCAATTTATTATATTAGTTAAAACTATTACATATATGTAACCAATATAAAGAGATCAATTAAAAGACTTAATTAATATTATTGATACTAGGAAGATAAAAAACATATAATTAACTTTTATATGTGAATGTGTTACAAATCAAATTAAAATTTTCACATAAGATGTGAGATAGTAAAAAAAATATAGATTTAAATATGTTTCTAATTCCTTTCAACAATTTTTTATTTTGTTTTTTTAAATATTTGATTTTAATTAATTAAAAATATAAAATTACTAATTTTAGTCTCTAAGAAATAAAATTTCATTAACAACTTATTAACTAAGTAGTCATCCATCCTGCGCAATATATACTCGCTAATAATATATACAATAGGACGTCAATGTACAATACCTATTGAAATTTACTTATACTTTTAATTAAATGTTATTGATATACTTCAAAATAAATAGTAAAACTAAAAGTAGTTTTAAATTTTAAACATTAAACATGAAAAGAAAAATATTAACAAAAACAAAATCAAAATTTAATCATTTTATTATAGAGATCAAAAACCATAAGTTAAAATTTAGAACAACTAAATATATATTTAGAACTAGCTATAAACCACACATTTAAAGAGAATAATACATTTATAAGCCAAATTCAAAAGTAAAACCGACGTTATCATTATGTATCTATTTTCAACTTCGACATGATTGAAAATCAATGGCCATGTCAATTTTCGTACAAGCAATGATCTCTTATATGAAGGTTAAGGAATATATCATATTAGGACCAAGGTGAAGATTAGAAACAAGTTTGGATTAATTAGATATTAAATTATTTTATAATATATATATATATATATATATATATATATATATATATATGAGTATAAATCTTATTTTATAAGTTTGTTTTATGAGATTTAATTAAGTTTAAAGTTCACTTCTTAATATGGTATCAAAGTCATTTTGAATCTATCTTAGTAAGTATTTGTTGGAGGCTTATCTGATCACCCGAGTCATTATTTGGATCACTCATAATGTGTAGTCTCATGCACGAGTTAACAGTCAGTCTTAACACGTTAGAGAATGTGTTGGAGATCTCACATTAACTAAAGATTAAAACATTTTATCGTATATATGTGAATTCAAACCTCACATTATAAATTAGTTTTATGATGTTGAATTAGATTTAAAATTCATTTCTTAATAAATTTAATTATTTGAAATCATAAATAGGGATGAAAAGCAACACTTCAAACTGATATTGTATGAATCCATCTTAATTTTAATAAAAAATATTGTTATTAATCGAATGTTAATATAAACACGTGTAATGTTAAATTTATTTCTTAATTAAAAATGAATAGAGATAGATATGTAACATATAAAAGTGAGAATAAAGAGTTAAAATTATATTTACCGTGATAGTTAAAATAAAAGTGAGATAATAAGTGTTATTATGTCATTTTTAGTTATAATAGTTATAATAAATATGTAATTCTTATACTCGATTTCGTTTTCATATCCGTCTATATTTTGAAGTATTAAAATATTTTAATTTAGTAGTTAACGAAAATATTTTATATTAATTTTTATTTTATTTTTAGTTTTTTTAACTTATTTCTATAATATACATGTAATTATTTTTAATATTTTTATAATTATTTGATCTTTATTTTATTTTATTTTTATTCAATATTTTGATTTGATATTTATGAAATTATAATTTTTTTATTATGTTATTAAAAAAATGTATATTTTTTATTTAATCTTTAATAATATTATGTTTTCTTGACGTAATTTTTATTTTCTTTATAAATTTTATTTTAATTATTATTGGAACAATAAGAAAGCGCTTTAGAGGATGAAGATGGACCATAAATTTCAAACCCTTGTAAAATTCGCATCCTCCCGATATCTTTGCTGTTACATTAACGGATTGTGATTTAGACCAAACTTAACAATGTAAGTGCTATGGTTTAGGTTTTAGAATAAACACAAAATACCTGTCTCATTAAAATGGATGAAATATTATTTTCATTTGCAAAAATTACCAAAACTTGAGAGCTGAAGTTAAAAATAATTTCTAGTATTTTTCTATTTTAATTCACCAAAATATTTTTCAAGAAAAAATCGTAAAAATCTATTATTTGTCAAAGCTAATAGTATTTCATATATAATAATTATAATGATATTAGTAGAGTTTGAGTTAATTAGTACACTACAAGAAAAAAACTGATTTACCTATGGATAATTACCCATAAACTTTTTTTTAAGTAAAATGGGTTTTACCTACCAAAGATCTCGTAGGTAAGGTTATTAAAAGTAAAAAAAAAAAAAGAAAAAGCTGAAGTGGCACATTACATACGAAAATGAGGTGGTAGGAAACTTTTTAACACTCAGTACCATGCTTAACCATAAGTAAAATAAAGTATTTTAAAAAATAAAAGAAAATAATATTATGTTGAATTGGTTTCCTTTTCTCCACCACAAATTACACTCTTAGGTTTTCTTCGAAAATGTCAATGGAGGGTTCTCAAATCTAAGTCTAAACCGTGATCTAAGTCTAAACCGTGATGTGAGAAATCGAAATCTTAATACCTTCAGAGTTCTAAAATGCCCCAACAATGGAACTTTGAAGTTCCCCTTCTTTCTCCGTTTGAAAAATGTGTTCCCAATCTCTCTTTTGTTCCTGCAACCCAAATCCTGTGTCTTCCATAATCTACACTGAAATCTCCTATTTCTGGTTTCAGTTTGTGAAACCGAAAGCCCTAATCTGGTGTTCGTATTTGTAAACCTAAATCCTCAACCCCGACTTCGAAAATTTAGTGAAAAGCCCAATGGAGAGCTTCGTCGTGGTGACCTGAAGCATAGACGATTCAAAGGAGATTTACGGAGGCTTCATTCATCCTGTACTAAGAAAGGTATTGGATTTTTTTTTCTTTCATTTATTGTAGGATAATGTTCAGTAGGTTTAAGGTATTTTCCATCATACTTTAAAGGTATTGATATTGATAATCTATTGTGATCTCAAAGTGTTTTTCTTCATATGCGACCTTGAAGCAAAGAAGCTGGTGTTCTGTTTTGTATCGTGCAGTACCAAAATTTGAGATGTAAGTCTTCTTTTCCAATAACTTAAATTTTTGTCTTTGGAATGCATTATATATTGTCTTACTTTTTGTAACATGATTCCTGGATAATGCAACCTACCTTAACCAACCTCTCTCTCTCTATATATATATATATATTTTATTTTATTTTTATGTAAAGTTATACTTAGTTAATTTTATAAGTTTTTTAAAAAATGTTTCTGAAATTATTTATGACTATGAATCTCTATATATATATATATATATAGAGATTCATAGTCATAAATAATTTCAGAAACATTTTTTAAAAAACTTATAAAATTAACTAAGTATAACTTTACATAAAAATAAAATAAAATATATATATATATATAGAGAGAGAGAGGTTGGTTAAGGTAGGTTGCATTATCCAGGAATCATGTTACAAAAAGTAAGACAATATATAATGCATTCCAAAGACAAAAATTTAAGTTATTGGAAAAGAAGACTTACATCTCAAATTTTGGTACTGCACGATACAAAACAGAACACCAGCTTCTTTGCTTCAAGGTCGCATATGAAGAAAAACACTTTGAGATCACAATAGATTATCAATATCAATACCTTTAAAGTATGATGGAAAATACCTTAAACCTACTGAACATTATCCTACAATAAATGAAAGAAAAAAAAATCCAATACCTTTCTTAGTACAGGATGAATGAAGCCTCCGTAAATCTCCTTTGAATCGTCTATGCTTCAGGTCACCACGACGAAGCTCTCCATTGGGCTTTTCACTAAATTTTCGAAGTCGGGGTTGAGGATTTAGGTTTACAAATACGAACACCAGATTAGGGCTTTCGGTTTCACAAACTGAAACCAGAAATAGGAGATTTCAGTGTAGATTATGGAAGACACAGGATTTGGGTTGCAGGAACAAAAGAGAGATTGGGAACACATTTTTCAAACGGAGAAAGAAGGGGAACTTCAAAGTTCCATTGTTGGGGCATTTTAGAACTCTGAAGGTATTAAGATTTCGATTTCTCACATCACGGTTTAGACTTAGATCACGGTTTAGACTTAGATTTGAGAACCCTCCATTGACATTTTCGAAGAAAACCTAAGAGTGTAATTTGTGGTGGAGAAAAGGAAACCAATTCAACATAATATTATTTTCTTTTATTTTTTAAAATACTTTATTTTACTTATGGTTAAGCATGGTACTGAGTGTTAAAAAGTTTCCTACCACCTCATTTTCGTATGTAATGTGCCACTTCAGCTTTTTCTTTTTTTTTTTTTACTTTTAATAACCTTACCTACGAGATCTTTGGTAGGTAAAACCCATTTTACTTAAAAAAAAGTTTATGGGTAATTATCCATAGGTAAATCAGTTTTTTTCTTGTAGTGTACTAATTAACTCAAACTCTACTAATATCATTATAATTATTATATATGAAATACTATTAGCTTTGACAAATAATAGATTTTTACGATTTTTTCTTGAAAAATATTTTGGTGAATTAAAATAGAAAAATACTAGAAATTATTTTTAACTTCAGCTCTCAAGTTTTGGTAATTTTTGCAAATGAAAATAATATTTCATCCATTTTAATGAGACAGGTATTTTGTGTTTATTCTAAAACCTAAACCATAGCACTTACATTGTTAAGTTTGGTCTAAATCACAATCCGTTAATGTAACAGCAAAGATATCGGGAGGATGCGAATTTTACAAGGGTTTGAAATTTATGGTCCATCTTCATCCTCTAAAGCGCTTTCTTATTGTTCCAATAATAATTAAAATAAAATTTATAAAGAAAATAAAAATTACGTCAAGAAAACATAATATTATTAAAGATTAAATAAAAAATATACATTTTTTTAATAACATAATAAAAAAATTATAATTTCATAAATATCAAATCAAAATATTGAATAAAAATAAAATAAAATAAAGATCAAATAATTATAAAAATATTAAAAATAATTACATGTATATTATAGAAATAAGTTAAAAAAACTAAAAATAAAATAAAAATTAATATAAAATATTTTCGTTAACTACTAAATTAAAATATTTTAATACTTCAAAATATAGACGGATATGAAAACGAAATCGAGTATAAGAATTACATATTTATTATAACTATTATAACTAAAAATGACATAATAACACTTATTATCTCACTTTTATTTTAACTATCACGGTAAATATAATTTTAACTCTTTATTCTCACTTTTATATGTTACATATCTATCTCTATTCATTTTTAATTAAGAAATAAATTTAACATTACACGTGTTTATATTAACATTCGATTAATAACAATATTTTTTATTAAAATTAAGATGGATTCATACAATATCAGTTTGAAGTGTTGCTTTTCATCCCTATTTATGATTTCAAATAATTAAATTTATTAAGAAATGAATTTTAAATCTAATTCAACATCATAAAACTAATTTATAATGTGAGGTTTGAATTCACATATATACGATAAAATGTTTTAATCTTTAGTTAATGTGAGATCTCCAACACATTCTCTAACGTGTTAAGACTGACTGTTAACTCGTGCATGAGACTACACATTATGAGTGATCCAAATAATGACTCGGGTGATCAGATAAGCCTCCAACAAATACTTACTAAGATAGATTCAAAATGACTTTGATACCATATTAAGAAGTGAACTTTAAACTTAATTAAATCTCATAAAACAAACTTATAAAATAAGATTTATACTCATATATATATATATATATATATATATATATATATATATATTATAAAATAATTTAATATCTAATTAATCCAAACTTGTTTCTAATCTTCACCTTGGTCCTAATATGATATATTCCTTAACCTTCATATAAGAGATCATTGCTTGTACGAAAATTGACATGGCCATTGATTTTCAATCATGTCGAAGTTGAAAATAGATACATAATGATAACGTCGGTTTTACTTTTGAATTTGGCTTATAAATGTATTATTCTCTTTAAATGTGTGGTTTATAGCTAGTTCTAAATATATATTTAGTTGTTCTAAATTTTAACTTATGGTTTTTGATCTCTATAATAAAATGATTAAATTTTGATTTTGTTTTTGTTAATATTTTTCTTTTCATGTTTAATGTTTAAAATTTAAAACTACTTTTAGTTTTACTATTTATTTTGAAGTATATCAATAACATTTAATTAAAAGTATAAGTAAATTTCAATAGGTATTGTACATTGACGTCCTATTGTATATATTATTAGCGAGTATATATTGCGCAGGATGGATGACTACTTAGTTAATAAGTTGTTAATGAAATTTTATTTCTTAGAGACTAAAATTAGTAATTTTATATTTTTAATTAATTAAAATCAAATATTTAAAAAAACAAAATAAAAAATTGTTGAAAGGAATTAGAAACATATTTAAATCTATATTTTTTTTACTATCTCACATCTTATGTGAAAATTTTAATTTGATTTGTAACACATTCACATATAAAAGTTAATTATATGTTTTTTATCTTCCTAGTATCAATAATATTAATTAAGTCTTTTAATTGATCTCTTTATATTGGTTACATATATGTAATAGTTTTAACTAATATAATAAATTGGATACATATGGGAATTCAAAACAGACAATGAAGCGAATAGTGTAAACAGATACTTTTTTTATATTGACTTAATTAGTGATCGTGATTGCGTTCAAAATATTTTTTTTTATGGTTTTGTAATAATTTTGTGCTTACTTAAAATAAAAATAATGGGTTGAGGGAAAACAATGTTTTATATTAATATATTTGGCATCAATTTCTAATGTATGTGATATTTTTGTTATAGTTTTGGTGAAGGTTAAATGATAAAATTAGTTTGTATGTATTTTTTTTCTAACGTCAATATTTTTGAATTCATTCATTGGTATTTGTTAGATCACTATTTCAAGTTATTTATACAATGAAGTTTTTAAGTACTCAGATAAATGAGGGACGAACGTTTATTTAAACTAAATATAAGAAATTAAAAAATTGTGAAACTTGTAAATTGACAAAACCTCCTACCAAATTAGAAAGGAAAAAACAACGTTTCTCCAAAATTAAATTATAAGGAAACTTTTAAATTCATAGTTATCATTTTTCTTCTAGAGTTAAATCCAACTACAAAATTAAAACAAAATAGTAAGGAGAAACATTAAATATATCTTCTAGGTTTAAAATTTGATCAAAGATACCCAAGCTAGTTTGTATAGTTGAAAATCTCACATTAATTAGAAATAAAATTAGTTCATAGTATTAAGTAAGTACAAAACTTACCTTACAAGTCAGTTGGTTTTGTAAGTTCAATTCTTAAAATGATATCATATTCATTTAAAGTTTATCCTAATGAGAATTTGTTGGACATATCATGTTACCTGCTATCGGATAATCCATAAATATGAAAATGAGGAGGGTGTGTCGATGATCTCACGTCGATTAAAGATAAAGTCAATTCATAATATATACGTGAGTGCAAACTCCACCTTATAACTCAGTTGTTTTGTAAGATTGAATTATATATAAAATCCACTTTTTAAGATGTATGAAAGGAATAAAGTGGGAAAATCGAAAAACATTAGCCAAATTCAAACCAACCATGATGATAATCTAACATGTACTTGTTTATGTACTTTTAGAAAGTGACATTTTTTTGTTAAGTGCATGGTATGGTATGGATGGTGGGAGGATGAAAATGGCCACATGTTATTGGAGGTAATGGCTTTTTTTGTCGTCTTGAAGTCCACCCTAAACCTATTTTCAAATCCTTTTGTACTTATTAAGCGATACTATAAAATTCGGAAGTTGTCATTTACTTAGTGTAGAAGACGTGAAGAAAAGAAATGGTGGTCACTGTCAAACTTTGATAGATGAGGTTTTAAATGGTTAACACCAATGACTAATTATGTGAACAATAATGATACTTTCATACTTGTTTTTTGCTAATCAATATTAAAAGTACGTCTTATTTTTTTTATCCCTTTCTCCCTTTTCATTACCGACACCAAACAAATAGAACAATGCGTATTTTTCCCTTTTCTCTTATTTCATTTTCAGAATGCATCCAAGTATATAGAAGAAAATGTGTGTTTCAAAAAACAGAGTTTTCGATTTAGTTTCACATAATTTCTACATTGATTCCACAATGTTGTCGTTTTTTTTATAGGTAGTACAACCGTACAATTCAAGTTGAATTACATAAGAATTCGTACTATAGTGGCAAGTTTGCAATTGCAACAAGTCAAATTTTGCTAACGTGTGTTGGTGGTACACTTGTCACTCACAAACAAAAATAAGCACTTATTTGGTTGGACGGACCACGTGCATATAATTTAGTACAAGCTATAATTTTAGCATTACTATCGAAAATAAAAGCTATAAAATAATTATAAATTAATTTAAAGATAAAAATAATTACTCATACATACTTTTTTATAAATTAGATAACTATTAATATTGTAATTTTTATTATTAATAAAAATTTATAAATTAATATCTAATCTTACTAATTTAATTAAAAATTAATTTAAAATGGTTACTAACTAAAACGTAGTTAATATTAGATATTAATATAAAAATTACTTTATAATTTTTTATTAATAATAAAAACTAATTTATATATCATTATTTTTTTAATTTATAAAATAATATATAATTTATTTAATGATTAATTAGTTTTTATTTTTAATTAATTAATATAAAATAATTTTTTTAATAAAATTTTGATATGTTATAAATATTTAATGTAGGTACAATAATAGATATATATTTTTAAATATTTAAATTATAATCTTAAATATATTTTTAATTTTTTAAATTGGGACAATTATTTCTTTTGGTGTTTTCCATTAAAAAAAATTGTATTTTAATTTTTTGATTTTGAAAAAAAAATATTTTTTTATAAAAAATAAAAAATTAATAAATATAAATCATTTTAGTAACAATGTTAATCATTTCCGGTATATAAAACACTCTTAACTTAATTAAAAAAGAAAGTCCCTTGATATAGAAAAAATGTGTACTATGTTTAAAAAGATCGTTTCACAAACGTTAAATCACACCCTGCTGTGAGTCATAACCTCTTGATTTCCTCAACCCACAAAGATTCCTGAACATCCCAAAGACATTACCAATCTATTATTCTTTGGCAATTTCTCCTTCCACCGTATCAATTTCAGCACCAATCAGCTCTAGAAAATGATAAAAATACCCTTTTAAATGACGAAAATAACCTTATACAAAAATGGAAAAGATTATTTTTGAAACTTTTATCTGAAATATTTTGGATTTCAATTTTCGGAACATATTTTTGAATTCTGAAATTTTTTATCCAGAATTTATTTTTAGTTTTGTGTTCAGAATTTTTTTTCCAGCATGTATTTTTTTATTTTTCAATTATAATTATTATTTTGAATTTTTTTAATTTGAAATAAGAGTAGTTTTGGAAATTTAAAAAATTGATATGGTGGAGGTTAAAATTGATATGGTGCAGGAGGGTAGTTTTGGAAATTTAAAAAATTGATATGGTGCAGGAAGAATTTGCCTTATTCTTTATACTCTCTACCCTATCACAAATTCTCAACAAGATAAACCAAAACACACCACACATTATTCAAATTATTGGTTGATATACAAATACTTCGTAAGATGAATCTTTTCCACTTTACTTTCTCATTCCAAAATTTGAGTCAAACCGGTTCTCGCTAGGAAGATGGACCTAGAGAACTATTGAGGAGTTTCGTCTTCCTCCTTCTTATTGGGCGGTCGGTTTGTGCTTCAACTTTTTCTTCCAAACTTCTCGCTACTCTTTCCAATCTCAGTTGCTCAATCACTTGTCTTCTAGAGAATACTGAATGTGGTACCTGTAAAAGGCACTCCGACGCTCAAGTTAGCAAAGAGGGTTTGACACCTAGGTATCAGAGTACAGTAATAAATGACGTACTTGTTTTTTGGAATGTGCACTATTTATATTATTTTAATGGGTCTACTTTGTTGGACTAGATTAGTGAGGTAGATAGTGCTTATAGGTGTATTACCTAGTTCTTAATAATAACTTAACTTAACTGACCTTGATTGAGCGTAATTGGATCAAAAGTGTCGGTCAACCCACACGGACGTGGAACATTCGATCGACCCAGTTGTGAGAGTCGAGATATGGTATTGACCGTTCGGTCCATACCAATAAAAATCCTTATAATTCCAACGTCAAACACACCACAGTATCTTAAAAGTTCAATTCTTTTCTAAACGTGAAACTTAAAAAATAAGGAATTTTTAAAAGTGTTGGAAGATACAAGTAAGTAATCTAAAGATAAACCTTGTGTTAAAATAATTAATTAAACAAAATATATATGTAAAAAATATTTTTTTAATCACATGATTAATTTAGTAAAGTGTGTGAAATATTGATCCATATATATTTCTATAAATACATGCCAAAATATAAGATAAAATATATATTTATAACAACAATCAATACTGCAGTCATTATATATAGAATTTTGATTTGAATATCGAAGTATCTTTTATAGATATTCACCTTTGACCAAGATCGAGGACCACAACCAAAGACCGGAATCGAAACCACCAACAATGGTTTAAGAAAACAACTTATTTTTGGCTCATGTAAAAACAAATTGTATTTCATAAAATAGAAAAATTAGAAAACATTTTTTTTAATTGAGGGAATAAAAAAATCTATAGATTTTTAAAGTATATTATAATTAAATTTCATGAAAGTAATTGCTTTTTGAATATTTATATTTATAAAAATGTAAATATGATTGAATTGTGAAATATATGGTGAACAATAGAAGTGGAAAAAAAAACGAAACGTGGCAACAAGAGCAACATGTATATATAAATCACGTATCTTTTGTGAGAATCTAAATTGTTGTAGCATAGTCACACTAGGGCTCCACCCAGCCTTACAATTTGCATGTGACATAGAAAATCAAATACTGCAATCAAGCCTTCTGCTTACTTTTAAAATATTAGCCCAGAACCTTCAACTACTTAATTATAGATTTTTTTTATCAATTTGTAAGAAATTACTACAATATACAGATTTAGGATAATTACGTATTTGACGTTCACCATTTTGTATTTAAGAAATTATAATTATGGAACACGATTTAAATTTAAATTTTGAAATCATATATGTCGAAGAAAAAATTAGTTTGATTGTTTTTTTTTTAATTTATTAACATTATATATAATATAATGCAGATAATATTTTTAATTTTTTTAAACTTCTTTATTTTAAAATGAAGTCGTGTATCACAAGTATCACTTTATTTGTTTTCTTCTTAAAATAATATTGACTACTTTATCTTTTTAAAATTAAAGTTAGTGAATAATAAAGACGATTTATTTAATGAATTATTTTGTTACTAATAAGAAAACAAAAGATACATTGAAAATTAATAAAAAAAATACAATGATTTATTTAAAAATATTAAAGAAAATTATTTAATAATTTGTTTGATTTCCTTAATAAATTATTTATTATCTTGTTGTTTTTTAAACCATATTTAATAATTTATTAAATATATTTAAATTTTATTGTTTTGTTTGATTGATTTAATAATAAAAATTATAATTTTAATAGTAATAATATTAATATTAATAAAATAAATAATAATTAAAATAATATTAATGATAATAATAATATGGATAATAACAATAATATTAATATTAATAAAATTAATAATAATTACTGTAACCTCGTTAAAAATAAAAGCCCCCTCACGGTTTTCTCTCATTTTCTCTCTCCATATTCTCTTCTCTCCTTTCTCTCTTAATTTTCTCTCCCAATCTTCATCTAGTTTAGAATCTGGTCGTACCATGTTGTAGTTTAGGAGTTAAGGAACATTTCTACCCGATCAGATTTTCAAACAGAGTAAGTTCATTTATGCTCTAAAGGGTTTTTCCTTAGGATTTAATCATCAATTTTGGTAGGGTCAGTTGAAAAAAGTAATCTTCTCAACTTATTCTACTATATATTGAATTTATGTTCTGTTTAGATAACTTGCATTAGTCCCATAAATCTTGAAGCTAATCCAGACTGAGAGTATAAAATTTTAGAGGTTGCTTGGAAAACAAGCAATTATGATAAAGGAAGCTAAATTTAATTTTTAATAGCACCCTAGGCTAGAAGATCTGGATGTGGAGGGGATGTGGTCCCAATATTCAATTTCTCTTGTAGGGATGTTGTGTGTTTGTATATTGTGTTGTTTGTTTATATATTATTTAAACTTGTAGAAATATTAAATTTTGATGGTTTAGTATTTAAGTGTTTTTTATGTTAAATAGACTTTTGAATATTGTGGATCACGTTTTGAATGATATTGTGTGATGAAAATGGTATGGAATTGAATTCATACATTTCGGATAATGTATTGACTGATGTTTGTTATGTATTAAGTATTGATGCATATGTGGTAACAGAGATCTTCAAGCTTCACTGATGATCTAAGTCACATAGACTAAGATATCAGGTGGTGAGAAGCTGATGGGGGAGTTCATGCACATTGTGACATATGAGATACACAACTTGGGTTGTATTGAACTTATCATGATCCTTTCTATTTGATTTGCTGGTAAGTTTTGTATCAGGTGTTAGTCTCTAGTAGGGCTTACTTAATACAAGTCTTCCAGAAGACGTTAGATGTTATTCTGTTTGTTGAATATCCTGAATGTGTAGATCCATGTGAGATTTATGTGATTGTTTTATGTTGAGATTTGAAGAAGATTGAATAATTGAGAAATTGATCCTTGTAATTTGGTTTTCTCTTTTGATTTAATTGTGTATATTATAACACTTTATTTTCACTAGCTTACCCTTACTTTTCTTGTTGTGTTGTGAGCTGCGATGACTATACTATGTACACGAGCAAATGATCATACAGGTGTTGGAGGTTCTTGAGGGCTTTAGGATGTTATTTTGAACCTTATATTGTAAATATTTGTATTTCTACAAGTCCTTATCATATATTAAGAAATTTTTTGAAAAACTCTAAGTTTGTATAGAAATATGTAGAACATGTATTGTAATAGTTAGATGCATTTTTGGGGTGTTACATTTAATGGTATCAGAGCGATTCATCCTTAGGATAACCTGAGGGTAGTGAGTTTATTCCATTTCTCATGCGTGTAGATTTGTTTTAAGTCTAACTCAAGACTTAGTTAAAAGTTTATAATAAGGTGTTTGACAAAGTTGTTTTCTTGAAATTTTGTTTGTGTTTGAATCAAATTAGTTGTTATGAATAAAGATGAAAGTATTAAGAATGAAAAGAATCTTGATAGAGTGGTGAAGGTGCACACTTATGACTAGATCAAGATGATTTTCTATCTTAATTCTAAATAATTAGAATACATTTAAGAGATAAGTCTTGATTGGTTTTGTACCTATTTTGTGTGATTATTTCTTTTAAGTTAATTTTTCGTAAAGATGTAGTTAGAAATTTTTAGTAATTTCTAACCCAATTCTTTATGTGCTTAGAAGATGACACGTAGACCACCCACTCCTCCTCCACCAGTAGATATGCCCAACTTAGCTCAGACTAGAGATGATGGCAACAACAGAGTGCTACTACGACACAACAGCATCAGGCCATCCTTCATCAATTAGAAACAACTAGATTAGCAACTTCATCAACAACCCCATACTTTTAGTCTGGAGGAATTTATGAGACAAAATCCACCCAAATTTAATGGGAAGGTAAATCCAGATGAAGAAGACCAGTGAGTGAGTGACATAGAAAAAATATTTGAACCTACTCAATGCCCTGAAGAAAGAACGTTATCTTATGCCATCTATATGCTTATTGAAGAAGCTGAGTTTTGGTTGATAGGTATGAAGCAGATGATGGGGGACAAAGAAGAAATTGTCACTTGGGAGAGTTTCAAAGTAAGATTCTTGGAGGAGTATTTTCCTGATAGTATCATATATGCAAAAGAAATCAAATTCATGCAGTTGGAACAAGGAAATCTTCCAGTCACTGCTAGGTTCAAACACCTTAGCTAGATTCTACATCCATACCATGATTGAGGCTTGGAGATGTAGAAAATTTGAGTTTGGGTTGAAGCAAGAGCATAAAGAAGTGGTAATTCCTATGTCCATTAGAGAATTACCTGCTCTAGTGGAGAAGGCAAAGATGGTGGAGAGTTTGAAGAGTAGTAGGAGAGCTATTAGGCCACAAATGGTGGGGGGACCTTCTAGAAGCACACCCAAATATGAAGATAAAAAGACGCCTTATTCCAGACCTCAATCCTTCAGGAGTGGAGGGTCTACTTCTTAGTTGCTACAAAATGTCAAATGTTTTAGATGTGGTGGGGAACGCAGTTAAATTTTGTCCTCATCCAGTGCCAAACGTTACATGTGTTAGATGTCATAGATATGGTCATGCTACAAAGGACTGTTGTGCAAGACTTGCGACCCCAAATAATACTAGAGTGCAGTAGAATAATAATCAGAAACCCAGAGCAGCAGATAGAGTTTTTGCCATTAGTGGAGCTGAGGCTTCACAATTTGATAGCCTTGTTAAAGGTATTTGTTCTATCCTTGGAACACAGTTATCTGTATTTTTTGATTCTAGGGCAACTCATTCATTTATATCTTTTGATTGTGCTAAGAAACTTAAGTTGTCAGTCCGAGAATTAGAAATTGAGTTGGTGGTATCTACACCAACAGAAACTTCTTCCATGTGTGTTGAGTGTCCAGTAATTATAGAGGGACAAAGATACAAAATCAACATGATTTGTATACCTCTAAAGGATTTGAAGGTTATTTTGGGAATGGATTGGATGTCTGCTAATCATATCCTTATAGATTGTGGTCAGAAGAAGTTAATTTTCCCTAAATTGGAAGGAATGTAGGTTATCTCAGCACAACAGTTTGAGAGAGAGATACAAGAAGCTGCAAAATGTTTTGTGCTCTTGGCTTGTTCTATAGTTACTGATAAAGTACAAAAGGATATGTTTGTAGTTCAGGAGTTTAAGGATGTATTTCCTGATGAGATTCTTGGACTTCCACCTAAAAGAGAGATAGAGTTTGCAATAGACTTGATTCCTAAAGTAGGTCCTGTGTCAATTACTTCGTACTGAATGGCACCAACGGAGTTAGCTGAATTGAAGAAACAACTAAAAAACTTATTGGAGAAACAATTCATTCGACCTAGTGTTTCTCCATGGGGAGCTCCAATGCTATTAGTGAAAAAGAATGATGGTTCATTCGACCTAGTGTTTCACTTATGAATTCCAAATAAGTTTTAGATTAAAATTTTATATTAAAATAGTTTCATATTACACAATTTTGAAAATGTATTATGAATTATATAATCTGAAATATATTTTTGGATTTTGTAGTTATATAATCTAGAATATTTTTAGTAATATGAAACTCAAAAAATGTATTTTAGATTGTATAATACGTAATATTATACATTCTGAAATACATTTTCTAGTTTTGAATTTCAAAATTTATAATAGATTTTTAGATTGTGCAATAGATTTTTGGATTGTGAAAAAAAAAAACGCAACATCTGAATTTTTAACTTTTAAATTGTACATTCCAAAAACTTGTTGGATTATTAATTTAAAAAAAATTTGGATTACTAATTCAAAATATTTTGAATAAAAATGTATGGAGGGATATTTGTGACATTTCCCACACTCCCAAAGAGAAAAAAACCTAAAAGGCATATTCTCCCTGCACCCAACACATTCTAACTGGCACCCAATCACTTAATAGTAAAAGACGAATATACCCTTAATGAAATTCTGAAAACTGTAATTGTGATATGCACCCAATCACCTGCACCAACCCTATTCTTCTGTTCTTCCATTCCATTGTGCCTGCCGCAGCCACCGAGCCACCGAGCCACCGTAAGCCACCATGTTGTGCAGCCACCGTGAGCAAGCTTGTTGTCCAACCACCGTGAGCGACGTTCTTCTCCATTCTTCTGCACCCACCGTGACCTTCATTATCGCAGGCAGAGCACCAGATTCGAAGGTACGTCATGCTTCCGGATATTTTTATCCATAAGTGAGTGAGAGTTGCGAATATTTTTATCCGCAAGTGACTTTTGAGAGTTGCGGATATTTTTATCCGTAAGGGAGAATTTAGTTCCAGTTTTTTTTATCCGTAATTGAGTTTGGAGTCCGGATATTTTTATCCGTAAGTTTGTTTTGACTTACGGATATTTTTATCCGGAATATAGTTTGGGGTCCGGATATTTTTATCCGTAAGTGTGTTTTGACTTACGGATATTTTTATCCAGAATATAGTTTAGGGTTGTGGATATTTTTATCCGGAATAGGGTTATATGTTGTGGATATTTTTATTCGAAATTTGTTGTTGTCTTGCGGATATTAATATCCGTATTAGTGTTGTTGTTTTGTTTGTATGGATTAATTTATATGTTCTTTTATGCTATATGTGTTATAATCTTTTATATATGTTGGATTGAATGTTAGATGGTGAGGACTAGAGGTGGAGGAAGTTCTAATTTGGACCGTGTGCGACCAACTGCATCGGTGAGAAGAAAACGAGGTGGCCCAAGTACGTCAATTCTAAATGAACAGTTTGAAGATCATATTGAACAAGAAGAAGTTGAAGTGGATGATGAAGGCTATCCAGGAGGGCCATTGGATAAGTCCTTACTCGTTAATTATGAACATCATGTAGCCAGACAGTTGTGGAATGGTTTGGTAAGTA
>Ga0123342_1003119_pt1 | contig 26938 bp, 15 predicted proteins | sample Turbeawhitnodule_FD_89960 | JGI IMG/M metagenome (GOLD analysis project Ga0123342, IMG submission 89960) | Root nodule microbial communities of legume samples collected from Mexico - Turtle bean Mexico white nodule | ecosystem: Host-associated > Plants > Roots > Nodule | place: Mexico: Nepantla...
CATGCCAAGGTGATTTTCGTTCTCCAATATACCCTAGATATTTTAGGGTTACATTGGGCTCAAAGAAGCCCAATTATTACCCTGACTAGTCACTTTTGACCCTAATTAGTCATATTTTACTATTGGCCCAAATACAAGCCCAAAAACCTATGTTATTTGGCCCAAATATGCAGTCCAATTATTTTATGCTATTAGGCCCTATACATGGCCCATGAAATCCTAAACAAATTTATAAAATTTATTTAAGCTAAAGCTTGACCCATAAATAATGTTAACCATTCAGCATAAACTCAGTCTTCTTGTGTTCTTCTAGCCAAATCTCTAGTTTATGTTTTGATAACTTGGAGTTTTCTTGGATATGTTTCTACATTCCTTCACCCTAGAGTTGTCCTCTTGATTGGGCCTACAAAATTAACAAAAGCCCAATTAGACCCATATTTGCAATTAAATCAAGAAACAACCTCTAGGTCTTCATCCTCATTATTATGGGGTTGTGTGTAGCTGGACGGTTTCCATCATATTTGAAGGAAGTTTGAAATTAAAGGAGTGGGAAGGGAAGTTTGAAGATCGTTTTAATTGGGAGGTTGGAAATGGGAGAGATATTTTGTTTTGGTCTGACAATTGGGTAGCCTCTGGAGTTTTGAAAAACAAATTTATGAGATTATTTTCTTTGTCTATTCTTAAGGAGGCATACCTATGTGATTTTGGAAGTTGGGTTAACGGGGTCAAGGAGTGGAACTTAATGTGGATAAGGGTTTTTTTTTTGCTTGGGAGGGTGATCAAGTAAGCTAGTTCCTAGAGATAATTTCTAACAAAAGCTCAAGGTGGAGTCAGACGACAGATGGGTTTGGAGGGATAGTGAGACAACAACGTTTTCAGTCAAGTCTACAGGTCTTTAAGGAGAGACGAAGGAGAGGAAGTTTCGAGATTGTAAAATTTTTTCTAGAAGATTAAGGCGCTTCCTTCAGGTCACGTTACAGCTTGGAGGGTGATTGAAAACAAGGTAGCATCCAAGGTAAATCTGGAGAGACAAGGGATTGGGATCGAGAGCAATCTTTGCTGCTTATGCAAGAAGTCAGAGGAGTTAACATCATTTATTCTTCGAATGTAGAGTTGCTTGGCAAATTTGGAATCTTTGTTATGACTGGTTAGGAGTGAGTTCAGTTGATCATATATTCCCTAGGTCACATTTTGAACATTTCAAAATCCTAGATGCATATACTTCAGTTAATCTCATTATGGGTAATGTTTGGATAACATTGGTTAGTGAAATTTGGAGACACGGGAATAATTGTTTATTTAAAGGTGGTGGGTTAACCATTCTAAAGTTTTTTCCCTAGCACAGGTTAAGGTTTGGTCTTGGATCGTTTCAAAGATACCGTTAGTGAATTTTTCGTTCTCTGAATGGTGTCTAGAACCCTTGGTATGTATGTATTCGATTTAATTATTCTTCTTTAGTTTGTAGTGTTGGGGAAGACAATAGGAGATTCTTTATGATTTTAAATGTATAGGTGGAAAGGTACTTTTGTTCATTCTTACTCTGTATGAGGGTTGGACCACCCCTTAAGTGGGTTAATTTATTTTAGTTGTTTCTCGCTGATAAAAAAAAGAAAAAAGGTTAAGTTTAAAGTATATCCTTACCCAAACCTTAGCATGTGTTCTGATATATTCTTTTAAACTCCAACATGTGATTTGACAATACAATAACTCCTTTTCATCTTCTCACCACTACATGTCTTAGTTTGTGCGATTTAGACCATCAATAAATTTATCGAATATACATTATAACATAGATATTCTTTTAATACCCACAAACAACCTTAGTCCATACATCATCCCAAATTTGTCATATCAAAACCACATTTCATCCATAATCATGTCATTTCATGCATATACAACATAGTAAATCACCATTTAAATAGAGATATTATAACATATTATAACATAGATATTCTTTTAATACCCACAAACGACCTTAGTCCATACATCATCCCAAATTTGTCATATCAAAACCACACCTACATAATCATGTCATTTCATGCATATACAGCATAGTAAATCACCATTTAATTAGATATATTAGATGATAGTTTCGCTTGAACGAAAATTGTTCTGCTAGATATTAGATTAAACACTAAATAGAGTGAGTCAAATGGCACTTCATTAGAGCGAGAGCATCAGATGCAACCAAAGTCCTACAAATTTATCAAATCACTAGAGAATATCCAATACATGAAAATTATTAAATAACAAATAATTTTAAAGACAAAAAATAATTAGTTACTATATTAGAATTTAAAGTAGTTTATATTATTGATAAATAATTATAAACTAGTTTATAAATTGATTTATAACATTAGGTACCAAAAATTTAGTTTCTAACTATTCAGTTAATGCTACAAGGACTTTACAAGAAAAGACCACCTTTATACTTACTAGGATTTAACTATAGTAATTTTTTTACTTAAATTTTTCTTTTTTTTAAATAAAAGCTTTCATGTTAGTACTTAAATTTTTTTTTTCCTTTCAAAAACTTTCTTTTTATGGAAGATGTTGCTCCATACTTAAATTTTTTGTCTAAAATTTGTTCCATTAAGGATGATACATAGCTCTCCAAATAAAATGCAGAGTCATCAAATTTTGGAAAGAAGGTAAAATTGACACTAATGTAAAGACTTTTTATGACAGTTAAAATAGTCATTTTTATGACGGTTAAAATAGTTATTTTTATGACGGTTTTAGACCCATTATAGATAAAAAACATAAAAAGAATTTACTTTCTATGTCAGTTTTAAAAATCTTTTAAAATCCTATAATTTAATATTTAAATTTAAATAAATAAAAATAAAAGTAAATTTAGTAATATTTTATTGTAAATTATTATTGATAGTAAAATTTATAAATATTTCATAAGAATATTTTTTAAAAAAAATAATAAATGTATGCATTTTTAATAGTATTACTTTCATAAATGAATCTATGTTTATTGATTTTTTTAGTGAAATAATAGTTCTGAAAAATAAAAACAAAATACTACATGCTAGTTTAAATTTATTTATTGCAACATGTAACAATATTTCTGTTTATTTTATTTATAATGATATTTATGTAAAAAAAATTATTATATTAATTGAAATTATGTATTGTGACATTTTAAATAAATATAATTTTGAAAATATTAATAAAGATAGAAAATGGTGTAGTGGTAGGACATTGCGGAAATAATGAATAATGGTTGTTTAGTAATACATTATTAATAAACAAAAATTGCAGCATTTAATATTGGACATATTTATCAACAATTAAATAGAAGGCAACTTCATAACAACACAAATTTATAAGTAATTTCTAATGAAAATTTTCCAAAAAAAATAGTAAAAGTATGTATTTTCTAGTAAATAAAATATTCAATATTTTTTATTTCTAAATTAACCTATATTTAATAACAATTTGTAGTGAAATAATAATTTTAAAAAAATAAAGAGATATTATATTTTATTTATTTAGAAAAAAGTTATCTTTTAGTAAGTTTTCAAAGAATAAAGATATTTGTTTTCATCTTTCCTCACACAAGTCAAACTAAAGAAGAATGAAACTAATACTAATGTCAACAATTGTTTTTAAAATTTTAATCTAACACAAAACTTATAGACTTATTACGTTGATTAAAATAACTCATCATAATAATTACTTATTTCAATTTATTTTAGATTTCACATAATAATTTTTTTTATAATTACAAATATATTATTGTATTATAATATTAACAATCATCATAAAAGGTTGTTATAAACTTTTTTATAAATCTGTTATAAAAAAATTTATTTTGCACTAGTGTGAAGAAATGAGGTGAATAGAAGATAAAGCAAAAACATTGAAAAAGAAGGATGATAGTTTTTCATACAAGAAAAGAAAATAATTCAGTTCTAATGTAATGATATTTAATACCCTACTAAATATTTTTAAAATTAATAAATGTATTATATAAAAAAGTATAATATAAACTAATTGGTATATGTGTTCAAATTTTATTTTTTAATATTTCTTACGTGAAACAAACAAATAAGAAAATTTCAAATATATTTTAATTTTATTAATAAATTTCTAATTACAATATTTAATAAAATTTAAAAAAGAAATACATAGACATGACAATTTATGTATTTTCGTTAATTTTATTTAATTAAAATTTATATAATAAATATGTTTAACATATAAGTTATATTTTAAATTTACATTAATAATTTATAATACAAGATATATTTTCAATGCTAGTAGAAAGTAATGAAATTTAAAATTATAAATAAAGATATTTAAAAGATAAAGAAAAACATGGTAAAAATGTTATCATTTGAAATTAATTAATGTAAGGAGTTAAAAAGGTGTTAAGTCAATTAAATTAGACTTTTGTAACTATCATTTTTAGCAAATCACTTTTTAAAAAGAATATTTTTATTCGTATATTTTAAGATTTTGATAGTTTCTTATATCTCTTTTAATCTATTATTTTTTATATCTTCATTTATAATTTGAATATTAGTATCTTTTAAAAATGATTATTCATTAAAAACATAAATATTTAAAAGTATAAATTATTTAATTTATATATTCAAAAATTCATTTTAAAATTTAATTATAGATACTATAATTTATATATTTTTTAAAAAAAATTATATTGTAAATATTAGTTGTATAAAATATATATTTATTCTATAGTAAAATACTGTTTTTAATTTTTATATGTACTTGATATAATAAGAATTTTAAGTCAAATGTGCACAGTAAAATATTAATTTCAAGTTATATACAGATAAGCTTAAATAATAGTAGTTTCCATTTATGTATACAGGGACAGAAAAGAGGAAAACGCGGTTTCAAACGTGAAAGCACATTAGTCGACAAAAGCGCATTAGATTGATGACTCAATCACCGTATGTTTTTCTTTCATCTCCATATTTTCGTATTTCTAAAAAAAATTCCTATAATCCAAAAATTATTTTTCAAATTCATAATTAATTTTTGAATTATATAATTCAGAAAAAAAATTTCACATCCATAAAGATTTTTCTAACTTTTGAATTATGTAATTCAAAAGTTTATTTTACTTGTTAAGATTACATAATCCAGAAACTATTATAAAATCCAGACTTTCGAATTATATAATTTAAAATATCATTCTGAATTATGTAATCTAAAATATGGAAGTGATACAAGAAAAATAAAAAAAATATTTTCATACTTTATATGAAGAAAAAATATTTTCATACTTTTACATGGAGTGCCAGAAAGACATATGGAGGTGCATGAAGAAATAGTCTAGATTGGGTTGGACGAAATTTAGGCCCAATTCAGAAATGTGAGGCCAAGGAAAATGGGCCTTTTGATTGGCGACGCAAGGTAGAGTATACGTAGATAGATACAGATACATACTTTATATAATTTTAAATACAGAAATGGAATGGCAGGAAAAATAACTAAACTATCAAAATCCGTGGCATCTCATCGCATAGGGCAAGGGTTGGTGTCGTTACTTTCCGATGAGTTGTATGGATTTGTGATTCGTCGAGATTTGACGGCACTTGCATTATCAAAATCCTTGTGTGTTTCGCGGCCATTGCTTCTGTTCGTGGCTTCAAGGTATCTTTTGTTTACTCTTCCCTTTCCACTTGATTTACATTCTAAACTATCACCATAACTTAATTAACCACTCCTGCTTCTATTTCTGGTTCTATTTTCTCTCTCTCGCCCAATTTTCCTAACCCTAAATCTAATCATTCTCTTCACTTTTCTCACTTCCAATACTCTCTCTAACAATCAATCTTCCATTCTCCCTCTCTGAACCTTCCGATCGGAGATTCGCTCTGCTTATTACCGGAGGAGCAAATCTATTCCTATGGATTCCTGATTCCGTATACTTCACTCTCAATCCGTTTTCATCATCTCTAGTAACGGAATTCGACTTTAACTTGAAGACTGTTATTTACTCCATCTTTCGGTTCCCTTTCAATTTAATCAATTGCATTGATATTTTTTCTTCCTTGGGATTGGGATTTAATGCACAATTTCTTGCACGGCTTAGCTCTGTAAATTGGAAAACTGAATTTCTCTTCAGATTCAGAGGTCTGATGTTTATGTTTTTAATATAAATAGTATGTGCCTATTTCGATAGGTATTTTAAGCTTTAAGAGTTGCCGATTTCAGCGGTTTTGAGGTCTCTCTATGGTTTGTAATTGATGTAGTTATGATTATCATTTAAATGCAGTGACCTAAATGTAGATCCTTATAGGTTTTCTATTGATATTTTTTAGTACATTGTTATAGAATATGATTTGTATCTGTGCTGAAACTAGTTTTACTTTTCATGCTTCTATTTCAACCACCATGCAACTTCTGCTTTTGCATGCTAGGCTTTCCTTTGTATGATGAAGTTGTTTACTGGCTTTCTGCAATCCGTGGACACAGTTGGTATCTGTGATATTTGAGAATGGCTTTTTCTAATATTGTTACATGGTTTTGCAGGATTTTTTTAATTCTGCAGCTCCGAAATATAGATATACCAATAATCAGGCTGTAGAGAAGAATGGCAGAATCTATATCTAGCTTCTGGGGTCCAGTCACATCCACCAAAGAGTGTTGTGAAACGAACTATGCCTATTCATCTTACATTGCTGAGTTTTATAACACAATATCCAACATTCCAACAATACTTTTGGCTCTGATCGGTCTTATAAATGCATTAAGACAGCGGTTTGAGAAAAGATTTAGTGTTCTTCATGTATCAAACATGACACTTGCCATTGGAAGCATGTTGTACCATGCCACGCTGCAGCGTGTGTAAGTATTTCCATCATTTTCTTTTTCGCAATAAAATACATAAATTAATGTTTGCTTTTATGTTAGATTTCATTTTGTTTCAAGTCATTTTGCATAGTACAAAACGAGGTTGGCATTTTATAGAACTGTTTGTGAGGGATATATCACCATTCTGTCATGATGAAATACTGATCCAGAAGTATGGATGTATGATGGTGATTTGCACAATTTCATCCAATCCATGGTGGGTGCTGGTGCTGCCATGAAAGTGGAAGAAAAATACTTTCATTCATACACTAATAGTGTGTTATGTGATTGACTTATTTGTGAGTCAATTTGTATTACTAACTATTGTGTGTTTGCGCTTGGGTATGTGGATGAAACTTTATACTCCTTTTTTGTTGCTTGGAGTTGGAGAAAGGGAATATTTTTCTCTGGGGCTACTTGAATGCTGAATATGAAGCTGTGCTATAACTGAATGTTGAACCATTTTGGTTAAGTTACAATAAGGGTAGGGTTTATAACATGATTTAAGCTCGGTTATCAATCCCCCATAGTTGCTTATTGTTTGGTTTAATTTAGATACAAAAGGATTGGGTTTATTACCAAATCTAAGTTGGGTTAGCAGCCCCCATTTGTTGTGTGTACTTGTGATGATGTCACTGTATTTACTGATATATACATATACATAAATAAATGAAATTACTAGTCCTGAAACTATCTTTCAGTTTTAGTCTTTCGTTTATTTATGTATTTGAGTTTCATAAAGCCAATGTCATGTCAGTCATTCTTAAGAACTAAAGTGAGATACGAGAAGGATTAGTGTGATACGAGTCTCATGAATTTAGATGCCTGACGTACACACTAAAATAATTCAAGGTCTAGATGGTTAATTATTCCAGGGACCTGTTGCTTATCTATTCACCACAAAAACCATGCTTTTGCTGATATATTCATGAGTGTCCCTAGGAATTAATCTTTGGTGACATTTTTCTTCTATTGAACAAGTACTACTAGGTTTGAATTTTTGTCTCTTTTAAAAATCGTTTGCTTAATTATGTAATTTGTTTGTCAATAATTCAATGTCTGTCTGTTTTGGATGACTATTTATTGTTCAGATGTTGCGCTTTAATTCAGGCAACAGCAAAGTGATGAAACTCCTATGGTATGGGAGGTGCTGCTGTACATGTACATCCTCTACTCTCCAGATTGGCATTATCGCAGTACAATGCCCATCTTCCTCTTCGTTTATGGTGCTCTTTTTGCCGCTGCTCATTCAGTGTTTCATTTTGGTATTGGCTTCAAAGTGCATTATATCATTCTCATTCTTCTCTGCATTCCAAGAATGTACAAGTATTATATTTACACTCAAGATGCTTCTGCCAAGCGGCTTGCAAAGCTGTTTATAGTTACTTTTGTATTCGGCAGTTTGTTTGGGTTCTGTGATCGTGTTTTCTGCAAGGAGATTTCCAGTTGGCCTATTAACCCTCAGGGCCATGCGTTGTGGCATGTATTTATGGGCTTCAATTCCTACTTTGCCAACACATTCTTGATGTTTTGCCGGGCTCAACAGCGTGGGTGGTCTCCAAAAGTTCTTCATTTAATGGGTGTACCTTATGTGAAGATTGAGAAACCAAAAAGCCAGTGACAAAAATTCGTGGGAAAAGAAGGAAGCATCTCTCAGATGATACGTTTTGGCAATATAAGTTGTTAGAAAACCTTGTGTCCTTCTAGCTTTTTTTTCCTTTTTCAGTTTTGTGGTTTAGATTGGCTTGAAAATGATGATTGATTATTTATATGTTTCGATGTAGAACTAGGACATGTACCATAATTATCCCGGTACTTTCTTGAGCCTAGACCTTAGCACTAAAATTGTTATGACAACCAAAAAACATAATTTTGCCGTCCTGGTGGTTGTTGGGCTCCGAGTTGAATCAATCCTCACATTCTACATGTAATGTCTTGTGTAACCCTATTCACGTTCATTTGAGTATATTACTAACTTGTTTTGGAACACGCTTTTAATGTCGTGCACTGTTTGCTGTTGCTTCTCACAGGATCTGTCAGAACATTGTTGCCTATAATTTCTAATTAATTCTTATAATATAATTTGTTATTTTACTAAGTGCCTTGGCTTCCTCCTTTTAAAGGTACTAAATCCAAATTAATACCTGGCCTATGTAAATGGTATTTGCTTATTTGCTGAGGTAAAATGTCCTTGTGATATAGAACTAACGTTTGTGATAACAATTCTCTTATATATTTTATTGCTATAACCTCTCTTTTAATGCTAAATATCAGTTTACCTTACAATAGTAGTTGATTATTTAGATAATATATATATATATATATAGACATTTCAGCATTAGAAAATTTCATATTAATTCACATTTTAAATTTTCAACGAAATATTATGAGTCTTGTTCAAATTTTAATCTCTAATAAATATTATTGTAGTAAAATGTTTAATGTATGTATAAATAGAGAATGAGGACACTTGAATAAGATTTACTCACAGTAAATACCATTGTGTTGAATTACTTATTTATAAAATATGTTTATTAATAAAAATTAATCACATTAAAAAAGGTTAGTTAAACATAGTTAAGATTAAATATATTTAATTAATTATACGGTACATAATCAATCATATACCAGCTACACATCGATCATATAACCATTTTCATCCCATTTTGTTTCAAATGAAAAGTTATGACATTTTTTTATTCTCAATTTTCATGTTTACTTTTTCGTTTTTTTGTGTGTTTTTTTACAGATAATTCTCATTACTTTTGTAGTGTATTTTTATTTACATTTTTTCTTGTTTTACTCAATTGTACTAAAAAAATGAATTCAAATCTTATCAATATCAATAGGGAATTGACTTCATCCAATGTTTTTCCATATGTAGAGATGTCACACATTCTCACACGTCATGGTTCATAAGAAGACTAACCCTTTACTTACACCAGACCAACTTATTCAATTGATTCTTTTCCAATATTTAAATAATTATTATTATTCAGTAGTAAAAATTATGTGCAACTATAATTACGCATAAGAAAATAATTTAAGTTTTCCTTATATTATTTATTTTCTAATCACAAAACTTTATACAACAATTATCAGCATCTTTTTACATTTTGTTGTATATAATCAGTAGGAGGTTTGTGAATAATTTAAAAAAAAAATCTTAAACTAAAAATAACAATTGAGCTAGGTAAATCTACCTCTATAAAACTAGAAGCAGTGAACACATACAATAATATTAAACTTCCAAACTTCATTTCCATTATTATACCCTACTTTAAATTTTAATTTTTAACTTTTAACTTTTAAATGTAACACTATTATAATCACCATTTCAAATATTAAATCCTATTTAAATTTTAATCCCTAGTTTAAATTATTAAAACTTTTTAATCCCTAGTTTAAATATTAAAACTTAATTTAAACTTTTAATCCCTGTTTTAAAATATTTTAACATAATTTTAAATTTAATTCTGAAGTACAAAAATCAAATGAAAATTTACAGTTTCAATACCTATATTGAAACTAGAGTACAGAATTCTAGTAGCTGCTTCAAAATTTTGCTAACTACTTTAGAAAATATATTATATTTACCACTTTATTCCCTATTTTAACACATTAAACCAAAATTAAAAATTTTAATCTGTAATTTAAAATATGAAATCAAACTAAAATTTTAATCACTAATTTAAAATATTTCACCTAAAATTTTAATAGCTAGTTTTATATATTAAATCATAATTTACAGTGCAGAATAATCTTAAACATTCTTTAAAAATGAAGTCCCTATTTCAACATTTTTATACAAAAAAATAAATTTTTAGCATTAAATTAAAGTATTAAACCCTACTGTAAATTTTTAATAATTGGTTCGTAACATTAAATTATGTTTTAACTTTTAGATCTAAGCTTCATAAGTGGAACAATAAAATAAAACAACATTACTATTTCTTTTGTAATGTGACACTGTGATTTTGGATCATTTTTATTCTTATGTGGTACATTTTCATATCCGTCTCCAAAACTGAATATATTTTCAAGCAAATCATTTATTTATCTGTAAGCTCTATATACTATAAAACCTTTATAATTCATTTATGTTAATGCATTTATATCGACGTTTTTGCCTATGATATATAACAAATACATTAAATTATTTAAATTATCAATAAAATATTATTTTATTGATAATTTAAATGAACCGTGTCTTTTATTTTCTTTTTAAAGATTCAAATGAAACACTTGTCCATTCTCGTATAGACAACGATAAAATACTTTTAAAAAAACTATTTTACATAATTTAGAAGTTACGAAAAAAAATCTTTATTTTCTCTGGACCAAAGAAGTTTAGCGATATATCAATGGTGAGATTTCGATAAAAACTTAGTCAGCATAAACTGGTTTAGAAAAAACTTTTAGTTGTATAGTAATTAGTGAATTTTAATGAGTTAAACGTGGATCTTAATGTCATACCAATTTAAATATAGATCGTGATTAACAGAACTATGTGGATCTATATTTCATTAATTATTTGGTTAAGCAAAGTATACATTTAGAAAATAATAGGAATGAGACAACTAAGTTAAAGCATAAGGTGCAAGATTTCATTGTAATTAACATAGTATGTCCAAAAGAGTGAAAGAGATTAAAAAGAAAGAGCCATTTCCATAACTTTTTACACCAAATTTTGTGAAGACAGAGAAGTGTTGTAACTTGATAGATGGGGGATTAACCAAGACACTGTCTTCTTGTATTTCTGAAGATAAATAATAGGAACTAACGTTTCTGTTGTCCCATATTCCAAGAATAAAATATTTGAACACTGATAATAACCAGGAAGCAACTATGATCCTCAACAACCATTTCATTCTATAGTTCTCTCCGTGTCATTTTTCCTTTATAAACTCTCAAAGATACTGAATCACTTCACTAATCTCATTATGTTCTGCCCCATCGCTTCTCTTTTTTCAGATTTATTCTGCTGATTTCCTCGTTACAATGGGTGCTAAGCTCTGCCTTCTCTGTCACGAAAATAACAAAGCCTGTGTCAGAGATGACAGCAATTTCAAGAATGAAAAAAAGCAAGGAGGGTTTTGCAAGATGTTGAAAAGAAGGGAGGTGGAGAGAGAAGAGAAGAAGGTTCCAAATCTGACTCTTGAAGATTGGTTAATAGCTTCTCCTGGTTTGAAGGCAGAATGCATTATGAGTTCAGGAGAAGTATCATTTTCTTCTAAGCATTCTAAGAAAAAGGTGCATCCTTGTGTTAGTCAATGCCGTGGATCATTGATAGCTGAAACCAAAGACAGTTTGTGCTTGGACAGACCCACCAACCATGATGAAGAAATGGTAAGTTGGACATCCTTAAGTGTGAAATCACAGAGGAGAGTGAGGTTTAAGCTGCCTCATATTGTCATATATTACTCACCAGATGACCCTTGTTCGCCAGAAGAGGCTTATTATAGCACTCAAAGTGAAGGGTCGTTTTACTCATCAATCTGCGGGGAATATTCAATTGACTCTTCTGCTGAAGAACCCTTTTTCAGACTCGCAGTGGATATTCTCCCTCATGTCTCTGTCTCTTCTAAAATTTGAATAAGTTCTCAAGGGAAAAATTGAATACCACTTTCTCACCAGGGATAAATTAATGGCCCAATTTATTTCTTATTTTGTTAGGAGTGCAATAATTTTATCCGTTGATTCAGGTGGAGCTGTCTCCCATGAATTTTAAGAACATGTTTTTAATTGTGGTACAATTTCCCTTATTAGAATCTGCTATGTTTTAGATATTTTTATTTAAAAATACAATAGCAGTAAAATTTAATATGGTTTTTATTAATCCAACACAATAAATTGTTTAAAATCATTTGAATACAAAATCTGGTATGGATCTAAACCTAGAATCGTGCTGGAATCAATCTTTTATTTTTTTTTCCTGTACAAAAAATGTGATAAAATGACTTGTTATATATCATGATTTCGTCATTAGAAAAAGGGCAGGAATACTTGTACACATTGTAACAATCTATATCATTTAAAAAGTGTCAATAACATCTCCTATCATAAATGCTTTTACTTTTAACTTTATAGGGGCCTCTCTTAATTTGGAAAAATATCCATGAGCTATACGACATGGGCATAGATTGGTAGAGAGAAAGCCTCTGATTGAGTAGAGTAGGATTTTCTGACTATGTGCCCTTTGTTTTGATCCTCTAAATTAAAATTATTTTATTAAAGCTTTGAAATAAGTACAGATAAAATTAATTCGAACACCCATGCATTTTATCTTTAATGGTTGTCTTATATTATATTGCATGGAGTTGTATAAACAAGCATGGTTCATGAACCTTTGTTTTGGAGTAAAGCAGAGTACTTGTCGGACACAGAAATGAGGTACTACTTTGAATCTGCATACGAATTATAGGTGAAGAGTATTGTGGGCGAAAAGACACGCAAAATTTCATAACTGTGCTGTGGATTAAGTCTAGGAGAATAATCCTATGAGGATTTGGAATCTTATATATGGCTTGGTCTTGTTAGAAGAATGCAAGATTTTTATGTTATATTACAATTATATTATTAGTTATTCAGTCTATGTCGTGTCTATCCATTGTTCGCTGCTGTTCTTTCTTTATTTTCACATTTCCAGTAGAGTAAATGCAATCTATTACACTGGTGTACAATACTGCAATGTATTATGAAAATGGTGTTCCAAATAACAAAAGATAGAATCCGGGAGAGTGCGATAAAATATAATGAAAAGGACGTCACCCCTTCTTAGATACAATGTCACCTATCTCTCAGTATAACATAACTGGATGCATTAGTCTTCTGTATCTTGGAGATTCTCTTCAGGATATCTGCAAAAGCCTTCTTATCCTGCACATAGCAAAGAAACACAGATGCCAAATTCAACCTTTTGAAGAGCGAAGCAAAACAAACTCCTTTAAAAGCCATACATCTTCCTTAGGTGGTCCCAAAGCTAAGAACAAGGTGTGATATTTCCTATGCATACATACAACAGTTTATATATGAATATGGTAGAACTAGGGATTCAATATCTCAAATTACCATAAAATATTGTTAATGTTAGATTCCCTTGTTTGAATTTGCACTAGCCAGTCAATTTCGTTCTAAATTGTATTAAATGTTAGCTCTACAGAATTGTGAGATGTAGCATAATTTGCGAGAACCTACGAATCAAGTTTTATTCTTTTACAGATTTAGCTAAAAAACTTCCATTAAGATCATAAAGCACGTTGAGAAGCAGCATATTCAGACATGGGTTATAAGAATCACTAAGCAAAAAATTGCAGCTCAATAAAGAAAAAGCAAATCTTTCGGTAGAGCCTACCTCTGGACATCTTAGCCTTGCTCTGAATTTAGCAACAAGATCCTGTGTGGTCAATGGAGTCTTCTGCATCAGAACAGCCCTGATTTCTTCCTCACTCACAGGTCCAGAAGCTATGGGGGAAGAAGAACCACCTTTAGATGATGGTGTCGGTGGTACCCCTTTTGAAGGGGTATTATTTTTGGATGTAGACCCGTTTTCATCTTTGACAGTTGATTTTGGTTCCTGATCAATGGAAGGGAAAGGAAATTTAGTGCTTTCAAATGGGATGAGAAATTTCAATAACAGTTAAAAGGAAAACCTGCTTTCAAATTTAGTGCTCTAATACTTGAAAGTTAAGATCTTTTTGAAGGTGCTCCAATACAATAAGCAAAAGATAGATTGTGTTACGAAACATCAATTTGAAAGTGCTTCAATAGCTAAATAGAGTACAGGAATGAACGATTGAGTGACAAAATAAAGGTGGAATAAATAAATAGGATGAGTTCGGATAAGTTCACAAGTGTGTTTTCAAAAATCCTTTTCATTTAAAAGTTGAAGTTCACATGATTTTATATTTTATTTCATAAAAATAGGTGAAGTATAAACATGAATCATTGAACCGTACCGGTGATAAAATATACATAGATTCATTCATGTATCATAAGATACGAAGTCATTTAAGATTCATCTTGAGATATGAATCAGTCGATAGCCAAAACTATATCGAATGGTGAACCATAAGATTCTGATAACTATTAAGGCCCCGTTTGGGGTGGTTGTGAATTGTTAATTTTTAGTTTTCTAAGTTCATTTTAAAAATAAAACCTACTTGGCATAAAAGGGGTTAAAATGGTTTTAAAATGAATTTGAAAACCATTTAACCTTTCTTTTAAAAAAAGACTTTTTATTTGAGTTTGACTTTAAGCATTGAGAAGCCTCTACGTTATCAATAACTATTATATCAAAAAAATTTAAAGTTGCAACTATTTTTTTTTTAAACTGAAAACCAAAATAAACTCAATAAAAACTGGTTTTGATTTCTAAAAATTAGAAAACTTTTTTATCTGTGGATCAAAACTAAATCAATATTACAAATGGCACTTGTAATGAAGTGAGTTTGGAGAAGAAATGACGTACATTTTCTATTTTGACCTTCTTTGGTGGTGCACCATTAGCGGCTTTCGTTTCCTCATTTAATTTTCTCTTCCCCTTTGAAGGCTTTGAAGTGGATAAAGTTCCCCGAGCAGTTCCTGTTACTGCTGGTTTTGAAGGGCTATTGTCAGCGGGTTCTTCCTTAGGTGCATCCTTTGGCTTTGAAGCAATCACAGGAGGAACGCCAGCCTCATCATCCACCTAGACAACCCAACTGACCCGTTAATGGAGGAAAAACGCTCAAATGAAATCTAGGCTATTTGTTTGAATAAGCCATTCCCTCTTTTAGAAGTCAGCAAATGAAAAAAGGGATTGTACTCATTGCAGTTAGCACTAATCATGCACTTCCAAGATACTAGATGCCCAATGAAAACTTAAAACTAGATCTACCAAAAAAATTTAAAACGGAGAGTTTTAAGAAAAAAAAGTAAAAAACTTAACCCATACATCATCATCGTCGTCATCATCTTCAGCGTCAGATTCGTTTAGACCACTAGTTCGTAGCAGCTTCTTCAGCTCTTTCCCAGATTTACTCAGACCTCCCCCTTCTTCATTATCTTCGTCTTCATCCTCGTCATCCTAAAATTATATTAAAAAATGTAGTTCAAGAAGGTATGTAGCAAATACCAAATTTGAACATTTATATTCCACTCCTGTAAATTTGTATGTTCGATAAGCAAAATGCCATCAAGGAAAATCATGAGGGTTGCTTTCTAAAACTGCATGAAATATTTAAAAAAAAAGAAAAAAGAGTAGAACATCATAAATGCCAAATAAGGGTATCACAAAATGACTGAATGGATAAAATAGCATGCATCCATGTAAATAAGGACCCAAGGAATCCATTAAATGAGAACACATAAAAACCTGAAAAAATACCTACTTTAGTCAAGCCCTAAAATTCTAAAAATAAGTTGTGCTACTCTGTGAAGGTACTCTTCTAGAGAAAATCCCTCAAGAAGTGGTTGTTTGAATAATTAGTTGAAAAAAAGTTATTTCCTCATTTTGTGCACTTTCTTTTAAACCAGATTAATTGCATCAAGTGTGAGTATAGTCTATAGAGCGTGCCCAAAAAGAGAAAAATGATGTAGCAACTATATCCAATCAATTTTAAATCCATAAAACATCCATCTCAAGACCAATTCTTGAAGTAGCAATGACACATAAATCCCATAAAACAACAACATAGATTATCTGCGGAAGATCTAGCTTCTTACCCACAGGTATTTGTGGAAATTGAACTAACCTGCTTGATTTCTGGAGGAGCAGGAACTTCAGGGGCCAAATCTTCCCTTTCCTCAGGATCATTGCCAACAGCTTCATCATCATCAGTGAAAATCTCTTCATGCTCCCAATCATCACCTATGCATATGCACGAGTATAATCAATAGAAAGAATAAGCATGTACCTGTGAAGTATTCTTTAAACTTTCCTCAAGAGTTTAAACTCTAAGAACCTAGTAATGCCACTGATTCTTGATCAATTAAGATTAAATACTTGAACAGAATGGGAACATTCTAGCAAAGGATGCCAATTAGACAATAAGCTTAAAAAGACCAATCAACTCGATACTCAGAACAATAAGTCACACCAAAAAGTAACCAGTAGACTCACATTGGGAACCTGTTTGGATAAACTTCTTCAAAAACACTTATAGTAGAAAAAAAGAAAAAAGTTTTCCATAAACTAAAATTAGTTTGCATAAATTAAAAAAACAACTTTGGAGAAGCAAATATGAGGGAGTTTCTTCAAATTAACTTATAAAAGAGTTAATTTTAGCTTGTGGAGAAGTTAATTTCCTTCGATTAGTATTTTTGGAGAAGTTTAGAACAACCCTAGGTATTGATAAGTTGCGTGCAAAAGATGGATAGTTTGATGCTTGATTCAGGCCTACTGACCTGCTATATGTAAAGATAGTCAAGAAGGAAAAATGCCTGTCACAGCCAGTATGGCAGTCAGTTAAGTGATGATATTTTGTTAGGAGTTTATAGGAGACAAGGAGAAGGCATGAAACTGAGTATGGGGAAGTAAGGTTTTTCTATGCAGAGAGAACACTGTTACAGGAACTGAGGCTCTGGGAGGTGCATTAAGTAGTGGACTGAGTGTAATTAATTTCCTTTCAATAAAAAAATAATTATTTTTCTTTTGTTTTCCTATCAGCGAGTGTTCACTGGTTGCATCTAGCCACACAATCCAGCTCCATCAAAGGAAAAATATACAAAAGTCCAAACCTAACAATATGAAGTCTCAACTCCCCAGTTTGATTCATTTAGAGAATTTGTTTGATTTTGCATTTAACACTAGGCATAAACCTCCAAAACAATGAAACAATCAAGAAACTATAATGATGTATATTGTAGACTTCATTTAAAATTAGGCATAGATTATAATATAAAATAATTGCATCCTATCATCTCCAATATGTTAATTTATATATCTCTAACCTCAGTAGAGGCATATACCAATTCAGATTAATCATGGCATGGAATTTCACAGCATCGAGATCATCATTGCATAAAACCAGCATTAAAATAATAACCATCAGCCGTTTTATCAGAAAATAGGAAGTACAAACAAGACAGTTACCTACCCTTTTCGATATCATCATCATCCTGATCAAGGTCTCCTCCCCTTGGGCCTTCTTCATCATCATCACCACCTTTTTTATTTAGTCCAAGTCTACTCCTCCTTGCTACCTCATCGTCTTCATCCTCTTCACCTTTATCTGATACGTGGCCTTCCTCATCTTCGTCAGTTTTCTTACGGTTTTTCCCTCCTCCGCCCACATTGCTCTCCTTCTCATCAAACCTCCCACGTTCACCAAATGCAGCTGGCCCATTATTTGCTGCTTTCATCATCCATCTTTCATATCCATCAGCAGTTTTCTTTCTGTTCTTCATTTTCTCTTCTGCTTCCTCCAATGTCAATTGTTTATATTGTGCAACCTTGTTAAAGTTGTACCTAAATTTCAAAAATATAAAGAATAAAGAGCGTACAATACATATTTTTCTACTGTCTTTGACAAGCAAAATTCTCAGACTTAGCCCAACCCTTGAATGAAGTAGGTATCCCTCACTTTAGGTCTCAAACATGTATCCTTACCAAAAACATTTTCTAAAAAGAATTAAAAAAGTAGTCAAGTAATCACTAATGATATTAACATGCTAAGACTAACGAAATATTTATCCTAAAAGGCCCCTCATCCTATTTCGATTGTCTCTCCTATAAATATTAATTAGTGATTTATGTTAAGATCTTACATCAAAGAAAGATATGTATGACCAATATAATACTTAAAAAGATTTTACAATCCTAACCATTCAAGTTAGTTTATGGGATTGAGATAAGTCCTGAGCATATTTTGTCAATGTTGAATATTAAACTATTGTATTTTTTATTTATTTTAATAAATCTTTTAATATTTTTCACATATAATATAAAAAAAAAATTAAAAAAGGGCGAGCAGCTGAAAACACCACCCTTCCCACTGAATTGTTGGTGAGCCAGACTGGTTGCCACCCTTACTCCCCAAGATCGAACAGAAGACTTTTTGACATATTTTGGCCTCACTCAACTTCCTGGGAAACATCTTGGGAGGTAACGTGTCCAAATTGCTCAAAGACAACAACCAAAAAGTAGATAAAACTTGTTGGCATAGGTACAATATAATTAATATCTTTAAGCCATCTTCAGTTGTACAATCTCATACTTTATCCATAGACACAACTCATATCTGTGTATTCGATTAATCAGTGTGTTCCTCCTGCCAAAAGTCGCTCCTTGTCCATAACTTATCTCTTTTGCACCAACAATCACTCCCCACAGTCGTCAATGCTCGGGATGTTACACCCAGTACCCCCAAACACTTACAAAAAGATATCTAGAACATGGACAAACGCAGGAGACCAAAAAACAACATCCCTTCCTACCAAGAAATAGACATCGAGAATGTAGAGAGATAGAGGTAATTCAATGACAATTCTAGTATAGGCTTTCATTTTATCTTAGAAATTGGCTTAGAGCCTAGATCAATCCATCAAAGTCAGTTTGTATGGTGAAGATTCTAACACTGATAAGAACTACATTGGTCATATCTCTAGTCTATGCAAGATCTCTACAACATCATTCTCTCTACTGTTTTCATGTCTTCAAACGTACCCCCACTACACATTTATGTTTCTTTCTTTCCCTCTTTTCACCTTCTACTTGGTAAAAAGTTTAGTCCTTGCTACTGAGGGAATCAAAACTGCCATTGATATTTACTGAGGAAAGAAATTTGAAAATTTTGTCAATTTGTCTAAGTTACCAAGCTTGCCCTTTTCTGGGTTTGATTTGATTACCCTTTTGCAAGAGTGACGATATTATAATCTTTTACCTCTTCACCCTTTTCCAGAGAGAGAATATTTTAAAAAATAATAGTCTTCTATTTTACCATGTACTTAAATAAATATCCAATACAACATTTTCATTAGCTTGGAAAGACCGCATAATAAACTTGGCTTTAAGCCTAAATAAACATTGGAACATCCCTACTACAGAAAAACAAAATTCTCATCTTTAACGCAAACAACATACCAAGAACCAGCAGGAATGGCCACAAACTCCTTTCTTTCCATCATGAGCAGGTAATACGTAGCTGACTGTGCACCTTCGAGATGACCCTGGAATTGAGACTGACCAGTTTCGTCCTCCAAGAGCCATGGTTTGTTCTTGTACTTCTCCTATGTAGTGCAACAAGAAGTTTATTCAGGAAATAAATACAATGATACATCACAATTCAATAGCAATTATGCATTACCCAATATCCACATGACTAACATGTACACTACATTTCCGTGGGAATATCTTATCCATTATATAATATGGAACTCAAGCACTACTTTCAGACATACTCAATGATAAACAGTCATGATGAAGAATATAAAAGTGGAAACAGTAATTGCATATTGGATGATAGGTTGAATACCCGCAATGCATCGGTAACTTGGCGGCTCTGTAATCCCTCCTTCTGCAAGGACCAATTATTTTCAGCACTTTTCTTCTTGGAAAAGTCAGGCAAACCAGATACAAATCTCCCGATGAAGTAATGTTTGTCACTGCCAGAGCTAGCGCGAACGCTATATTCCTGTCACAAAAAATCACGTTAATCCCTCGCTTCCAAAAACAAGAATGGGGTACTCCAGTTCTAATCGGATTCACAACTAAATCACATCACTGGAATGAACTGAAAGCAAATTAAAATGTCATCCAATAAATTTAATGCTGATAAAAAAAAAATCCAATAAGTTTAATTCCGATTCAGAAAAAGAAAACAAGAACGGGTAATGCAGCGGTAAGAGACAAAAAAATGAAAACGGGAACAGAGATCGAACTCGAATCAAGCGAGTAACGGTGGCGCCACAATCAAAGCATTTGGCCTTGTTCTCCGCCATGGTCTTGCCACAGGTCAAGCACAGAGTCATGTGTTTGCAATTGCTTCCATAAAGATCGGTGGTTGAACCGCATCCGCCACACGTCGGCTTCAACAGCAGGTCAATCGACATCTTCTACGTTTCAACACCAATACCAAAAACTAACAGTCTAGGGTTTAACACTCTAGTTCAGTCACAACTTTTGGCGCGCGGGATTCTACATTTCAACTCGGATTCCATTGACTATTGATAATTGACCATCTTTCACATTCTGCGGATCCTCCTTCTTCGCTTCATTCATAATCACGCCGAGTCGAAGCGACCTAAATGGGTGGACTCTTCCAATCGGGTTGGGCTAATCTGGTTTTAAAACTTTTCTGCATTTGATGAGGATTCAACTTAGTTTTTTTTTTTCACCTCCATTCATTTCGAAAAGAGTTTTTTAAAAAGGAACTTTCTGGAATTTATTTTTTAACTTCAGAAATATTATTCCAAAATAAAGGTGATATACCCAACAAAAACTAAAAATAAATGTTGAAAATTCATATTCGTTTCAGAATGAACCCCTAAACTAAAATAATTATGAATAACTCGTTAAAAAACTAAGGCAATTTAGGCAAAACATATATATACTTTTTAATTTCAACAATACTTTTTTACTGTCTACGTCAAAAAGTAAAACCGAAAGGTTATTTAGGCTGAAAGGTTAGACTGCAAATCTAACTATAAATAAAAAAAAATATTAAATTAATTACCGTAGTAAAGTTCATAAAACAAGCTTAAATGTATAAGTATGTTTAATAAATATTAGATACGAAAAGAAAAGGTCCAAACAGGTTCTGAGCCCAACAAGAGAACATTATAAATAGATGATCAACCTAAGAGGTAAGCAGAGTGATTTTATCTTATAACTATTTAAACTGATTCTGACTTTGGCATCAAGGCGCCTTGTAGGTACACACACCTACCCGTGAGAGGAGACTGAGAGTCCAAAATCGAGAAGGAGGATCAAGAAGTCAGCAAATCCAAGAAGAAGAAGTTTGCTTTTAGGCCTTTGTAAGAACATTTTGGCGCCCACCGTGGGGCCGAGAAGCAAGTTTATTGAAGGGAGTAAGAAGATGAGTGAAAGAGGAAAGCAATCGATGGAGCACGGAGGGGATCAAAATGCTATGCCAATGATTATGTTGAAGGAATTGCAGAAAGAATTCGAAATATTGAAGAAGAGTAATGAAGAGGAGTTGAGTATTTTAATAGCAGAAAATGCATATATGAAGCGAAAGTTAAACGAAGAAACAATTTAAAATACACCGTTTGAAACTGTTCAACAAAGAACACAAGTCCATTAAAGGGTACACAATGACGAAAGTTTTTAAGCAACGAGGAAGAGGTTACTAGAAGCTTCTTGTACGTTTGCTGAAATGTATGCCAGAAAACACCCCTTTTCTAATGACATAATAGAAACTCCATTACCTAAAATTGGAAGAATTTAACCATGGATAAGTATGATGTTGAGCATATTGCAGTATATACAACTCAGATAAGTTTGTATACATGGAATGATGCCATTATGTGTCGAGTGTTTCCAACAACCTTGAAAGCAGCAACTTTAAGCTGGTTTACACGGCTACCACCGTTATGTATTTATTGTTTTGATACTTTGGTAAAGAAGTTTGGAGCACAATTTGCGACATCATTTAACATCAATTGCTTTAGTGAACATAAGGCAAGAAAGAATAGAATCTTTGAGGGCATTTATGGACCGCTTTGGAAAGGTGGCACTAAGTATTCACAACCTTAGTCTGAAGGTCACAATGCATCATATGATTACAACACTAAAACCAAGACCATTTGCTGATAACCTTTGCAAAAAACCGACAGTTAATCTTGATGAGTTAAGGCAGCGTGCATCAAAGTTTATGCAAATGGAAGAGTTGAGAGAATTCTGAAATCAAGCCAGGGTAGATGGAGGAAGTGATAAAAAAATGAATGAGAAGGAAGGAGGGCATCCGTTCAGAAGGGGAAAAGAGGAGCTTCGTGGCCGAAGGTTTCAACAATATACACCTTTGAATACTAATTGGGCACGAATTCTACAGGAAGTAATGGCAGCAGAGATAATACCACCACCAAGGAAGGAAAAAACTCCAGAGAGAGCAGATCATAACAAACATTGTCAATATCATAAGAATCATGGCCATCAAACAGAAGAATGTGTAGCTTTGAAAGACCGAATTGAAGAGCTGATTCAAGCTGGACAGTTGAAACGCTTTATCAAAGATGGAAGGATGATGATGAGACAAAGCCCAGAGCAAGAGTTAAGAGGCAGAGAATATGTGGAAATGAGGGAAGAACGACCTGAAAGAAGGGACAATAAAAAGATCGAAAGGAACAACGAAAGAAGGGAAGGGAGAGTTGAAAGAAGAAATGAAAGAAGTTATCATAGCCCTCAGCGAAGGAGGAGAAGCCGAGAATGAAGTCTAGGAAGGCTTGTCAAAGGTTTCAACAATACGATCTCTGTAGGTTTTTCTGGAGGAGAGTTTCCGTCTGCAAGAAAGAAACATTGGAGGAATGTTAGAATGGCTAAACATGTTTTCAAAAAGAGAAGCCTGCCACCAATGTTTTTTACTGATGAAGATTTTCAAGAGATTGATCCGGAATCAGATGATCCAATGGTGATAACGGTGGAAATTGCAGAATATGTCGTGAGGAAAACCCTTGTAGATCAAGGAAGTTCGGTTGATATTTTATTCTGGGAAAATTTTTGTAGGTTGCATCTGAAGGAAGAAGATATGGTACCCTTTCAAGAACAAATAATTGGATTCTCGGGAGAGAGGGTCAATACTAAAGGATATATTGATTTGCTGACAACATTTGGAAGAAGAAATGCCAAAAAAATGATAAAGATCGGGTATTTGGTGGTAGATGCATTCACTTCATATAATGCTTTGTTGGGAAGGTCTTCTTTAAGCAAGTTAAGAGCCATAGTGTCAACACCACACTTGGTCATGAAGTTTCCAACTGAAAGAGGAGATGTAGCAACTATTTATGTTGATCAGAGAGTTTACCGAAAATGTTATGTGGCAGGGCTAAAATTGAAACAAGATTCGAGAATGATGACACAAAAAGAAGATGGTAGAAATATGGTGGCTATGGTGGATTTAGATCCGAGAATGAATGATGAAGAAAGAATGGAGCCAATAGAAGAAACAACATATTCAATTAGGTGAAGATGAAAAACAATGCACGTATGTGGGTGGAAGCATGGTAGTAGAATTGATAAACATACTGATTGCGACATTAAGGAAAAATAGGGATTTATTTTCCAGGAAGGCAGCCGACATGCCAAGAATAGATCTTGATGTCATTTCAAGTTGTCTATTTGTCGGGAAGCAAAGCCGATAACTAAGAAGAGAAGAAAGTTAGGGGCAGAAAGACGGAAAACAGCATTCGAAGAAACTGAGAAATTGTTACAAGATGATTTCATTCAAGAAGCTCAGTATACAACTTGGTTAGCAAATGTGGTGTTCGTTAAAAAAGAAAATGGAAAATAGAGAATGTGTACTGATTACACGAATTTAAATAAGGCATACCCAAAGGATTCATATCCATTGTTGAATATAGATAGATTAGTTGATGGAGCTTCCGGGCAAGCAGTGATGAGTTTCTTAGATGCTTACTCTGGTTACAATCAAATACAAATGTACAAGCCGGATATACCCAAGACAACTTTTACCATTGAAATGGCAAACTATAGCTACAAAGTCATGCCTTTTGGCTTGAAAAATGTTGGAGCTACATATCAAAGATTGATGGATAAGGTGTTTAAAGAGCAGATTGGGAGAAATGTGGAGGTTTATGTTGATGACATGATTGTTAAGTCGTGTATGGTGGAAGAACACATAAAATATCTCGAGGAGGTCTTTACAAAGATAAGAAAATACAATCTACGATTGAATCCTGAGAAATGTGTTTTTGGTGTGAGAGGTGGAAAGTTTTTAGGATTTATGTTGACCAACAGAGGCATTAAAGCGAATCTTGATAAGTGTGAAGCAATTCTAAAAATGAGAAACCTGACAAATTTGAAGGAGGTGCAGAGGTTAGTTGGAAGACTAAATGCCTTAGCAAGATTTTTGCCAATTATTGCCGAGAGATCAAAACTGATAGTAAAGTTGTTGAAAAAAACTGAAACTTTCAAATGGAACGAACAATGTGAGCAAGCCTTTTCAACAATCAAAGAAATGATAGTTAAACCTCCCATCCTAGTTAAACTCGTGTTAACCCAACCCATCATTGTCTATTTAGCAACCTCACATGAAGCCATAGGAGCAGCCTTGATCCAGGAAATCCATAACAAAAGCCAATATACTTTGTGAGTAAAGCCCTACAAAATGCCGAAACCAGATACCATTTAGTTGAAAAGAGAGCCTTAACCCTTATGTATACAGCAAGACGTCTTCGACCATATTTTCAGAATCATCAAATAATTGTGAGGACTGACTGTCCGATAGCAAAACTTTTGAGAAAATTAGAACTTGCAAGTAGAATGGTAGTTTGGTCAGTGGAGCTTTTAGAGTTTGGAATCAAATATGAACCGCGAGGAGCAATCAAAGCACAATCACTTGCAGATTTTGTTATCCAATTGCCGAAAAAAATAAATGATCACGAAACATGGGTATTGTTCGTTGATGGATCATCAAACAAAAAGGAAAGCGAAGCAGGAATTGTACTAAAAAGACCTAAAAGTTTTAATCTAAAGATGGCTTTGAAATTTGACTTCAAAACTTCGAATAACCAAGTTGAATACGAAGTTCTAATTGCAGGGTTAATTCTTGCCAGAAATATGGGAGTTCAAAATATCATATGCAAAAGTGATTCTTAATTAACAGTCGGACATATAAAAGGTGAGTATCAGGTAAAAGATCCATTGTTACTAAGGTATTATCATAAAGTTCTAAACATTATGCAATGCTTTACTACTGCCGAAATTAAGCACATCTCGAGAGAACAGAATACGAAAGCAGATTCACTATCCAAGCTGGCAAGTCAACGGAGGCAGACTCAACACAACTCCATTATACAACAGACCCTCAATAGTCCGACAGTTGGAGTAGAAGAATGCTCGGCAATCACAACAACAAAAAGATGATTTGATCAAAATATATACAGTAATCAAGAATCAAGAGTAAGTGATGTGAGTTGATTTTATGATTGTTCATTTTATGGTGTGACACTTTACTTAGATTGAGATTTTAGGAATTTAAGAGTGAAGACCTTAGGAAAATTCCCACTGGACATTAACTTAACCAAGCGGTTAAGTAAATCTGGTCAATTGTAATTTAATCTGTTCTTTCTGGGCACGTATATACTGTTCTTGATTTTCTAAAGAACTTCTGCATAAATCTAGATGTGGTGAAACATCAGTGAATTTCATGCTCTGTGAAGGTTAATTCAATCTGTCAAGTGTTTTTAAAAAAAAACGAGCATTGACTTTGTATTCAAAAGTTGTGATTAACTGTTGAAGCTCACTGTTTTAATTCTGCAAAAATCAATTTGAACTTTGCCTGCAGATCATCTAACTCAATCTTAAAATCAAAGTTTATTCAACTGGGATAAACATCTTAAAGTACATAAACAGTATAAAAATAAATTTGTTCATTACTAAATAAATCGATTTATTTTCTTGTACTGTGACAAAATCTGATTATGTGCGAAACTTTTAAAAGGTCAATTCACCCTTCCCCCCCTCTTGAACTTTGACACTATTGAACCCAACACATTTCACAAAGGCAAAGATCAAAAGACAAAATATGGTGAGAATGGATGTAAAACTCAATTGATAATGAAAAAACCGAGAGCAATACAAGGAAGAAAAACAAATACAAAGAACATAAATGGAAGGTGAAAATGAAGGAGAATGGAATAAGAAAACTTATGGAAAATGAGAGTGATGATCACGCCACTTGATGGGTGGTAAATATCAAGATGAGTGGAAGGCTGCCACTTGAGAGCTTCATTCTCATCAAGATAAGACCAAGGGAGAGGAGATAACACTCACTCAAGCTCACACAATATTTGTGTAGAATAACTCTTCTTCTATTAATTTCAACTTGTAAAATACACTAGGTAGGCCTCCTATTTATAGGTGAAGGAGCCTTGGAGAACAAGCTAAAGGGGTAGGATGGGAAAAGGGAAAAAATGGGCAGCC
>Ga0123342_1003120_pt1 | contig 26927 bp, 12 predicted proteins | sample Turbeawhitnodule_FD_89960 | JGI IMG/M metagenome (GOLD analysis project Ga0123342, IMG submission 89960) | Root nodule microbial communities of legume samples collected from Mexico - Turtle bean Mexico white nodule | ecosystem: Host-associated > Plants > Roots > Nodule | place: Mexico: Nepantla...
AAAGAGAGTAATTTGTTTTTTCCGTCTAAATTTTTTTAAAAAAATTAAAAGAGTTTTTTAGAAAAAATATTAAAATAAATATATATATATATATATATATATATATATATATATATATATATATATATATATATATAACCTTTAACTTCAATTTTATTATTATGGAGCCAGTAAAAATTATGAGTTTAAATATGCTAACTTTGGAAATTATCAAACTCCTATTTGCTAAGTTTGAAAAACATGAAAGACCCATTCAGGATATTCCTCATTATTTGTGGCAAGGAAAGAAGGAAAGTGAGTTCTTTTTGCACCATTCCGAGGACTATTTTTTTCTCCACCTCCATATCTTCTTCTGCCACTCCTATTCAAAGTATGAAAAATACTTTTGTATCTTTCTTGTATCACTTCCCTATTTTAGATACATAATTCAAAATGGTATTCTCGATTATATAATTCAGAAATTTGAATTTGATAATAGCTTTCGGATTATGTAATTTACACGTGCATTTGGAAAAAGACTTTCAGATTACATAATTCAAAAGTTTAGAAAAAATTTCTAGATTATATATTTTAGAAACTAATCATGCATATGAAAAAAGACCTATGCATATTCTGAAAGATTATGTAATCCAAAAGCTAATTACAAATTTTAAAAATAACTTTTTGAATTACGTAATTCGAAATATTATATACAAATATTTTTGAAAATATGAGAATTTATGGAAGTCAGAAAGAAGCAGTCTTCCAACAATGTATCAGAGCCTAAATGACATAACAGGCCACAGTGATAAAAAAAAAAGGAAAAAGAGAGAAAATTTGGGCCTCTTAAAATGAAGAAGCACACAACCTTAATGGAGTTCTTTTCTTGCACCCCATAATTTTAACCTGCACCTCATACACTGAAAATTCCAAATTTATTCTCCAGGTTAGGATTTTTGAATAATCCGTTCTAGATTATATAATTTAAAAATTATTATTTTTTATTTTAAAGTGTATAATTCAAAATATAAATTTATATTTTATATTTTAAAATATATAATTTAAATTTTAGATTATACATTCCTAAATACAAATTTTATATTGTAAATTATAATACAAAATAAAAAATACATTCTAAGTAAAGATACATGGAGCACACTTTCATCCTCGATGATAATGCATTCCAAAATACCATTGAATCCTAAAAACAGTACTAAAACACTATAAAATCTTGTATAGCAGAAATAAAAGCAAGTTAAGGTGTATATTAACCATAGAGATCTTGAAGGATATCTAGAACAATTAAATATCTCATGTTTTGGTTCAGATTTTGAATTTAATAGATTGTGATTTTCTACTACGGAAACTATATTTTGAATACGTAACATAGTTAAAAAATCTTACTAATTGCCAATTTTTTATTTGTCAATGACAAATATAAGTTGCTGCTATGAAAATCTTAGTTATATCAGAAACAATTACACGTTCCTTTCATCTCAGACATAATTAAACTACGTTACTCATGGCTGGCTTGGTTTCATTCCTTAATCAATATTTGTTGAGAAAATTTTAATTCACTCAGAAAAATCCAATTAGATTATGAGAAAAAAATAGGAAAAAAAAGAGAAATTAAAAAATTGGCAAGTAATTTAATTAATTTAATAGAATACAAATATATAATAATTTAATCATTTAATTAATTACTAAAATATATAACTATACCAACTACTCACCGGTTTTCAATGCAACTAAAAATGTATTCCAGTACCAGAAAATCATGAAATAAAAATCAATTTTTAGAAAAAAAAAATAATCGTGACTAAATTATAAACTATTTTAAAGACTAAAAAAATTAGTTTCTAAATTAGTTTCTATTATTGTTGAATAGTTTATCTAATTAGCTACCGAAGTTTTAACTATCAATTATTTAGATTCTAAATTTGGTAGCAAAAACCTTGGTGACTAATTAAATAACAACTTAGAAACCATCTAACAATAGAAACTAATTTAGAAACTAAATTTTGTTTAGTCTCTAAAATAATTTTTAATTTAATCATTATAAATTTAGGTTTTAAATTGAAGAATACGTTCTACTTAGATAGTAAAATCAAATGAAAAACACACACAACGTTAATAAATTTTGCATATTAATTTATTACATCTACTCCATTTTTCTTATAATTTATCAATAATACTTATAATTTGAAGTTTTTTTTCAACAATAAAAAATAAATATAAAAGAAAGTATTAGAGGTATCCAAATCTTTATATGGAAAACTCGTCTATATAACCAAAAAAACTATAACATCTCTTATAACCTGTTACTCCAAGGAGCATAATCATAAACTTAACACTAATTACAATATTACTACCGAAACCTCACACCCTCCCAGCAACATAAAACCTACCAATGACAAAATAAAAACAGATCTCCCAAGTCTATTGGATTCAAACAAAGAAAATCCGAAAAAGAAATCGAACTAACACCACATTACAGTATTACTTCAAATTTCACCAAATATCCCCAAAACATAAAAAACCAAAAAACATGATAAAATATCCATGAAAATCTTGAGAATAACCAGTTTGCTTTCTCTAGTGAATATATCACAATCTTCCAACAGAAATTGTCATCATTCCATCATAACCCAGAATATCAATATTTGAGGAGGAAGGAATCTGCAATAGATTCAATATCTAGACTTTACAGCCTAATTCAAATTAACACATTTTAGATTCAATAAAAAAGTTTTAGAATATTTGATGCACATTATGGGACATAAACACCATCCAAATAAAAAAAACCTTTAGAATACTTATTTATAATTCAAGTAGTTCACATTTCCTAGTAAAATATCTCGTGTAGGTCTAGAAAACTATGCTTTTGACAACCTCCAAAGTTGTATATAATTATTAATGAGATAGTTTTAGAGAAAAAAAAAATATAAATTTAGTTTTTTATCGGTAAAAAGGAATAAATAATAGAAGTATTTTAGGAATACTTCAACCCTTATAAAGAAATCGAAATGGTCAAGAACCTCAAACGAACCTCTAACCGTGAGCAAGCCTATTCTACCCAACCTTGCATCTCTTCTCTTCTACAAACCAACTAAATTATCACTCCCACCTTTAACCTTTATTATTTTTAATAGATCTCATACAAACTAAAGACTCCAGACACCAATCAGAGTAAGAAAAACTAGTTAATCATACCTTCGATATTACCCAAGATCAAACCTTCAACTGCACCATCGTGAAAATTTCAATGTGATCTATGTGTCCATTTTTAAAGATCTTCTTATTTCTTTGTTTCCACAATTCTCCTACGACTTCTATCCACACAACCATACCTGATTAACAACAGCTTCACTTTCCTCGGGCATCCTAAACTGAGAGAAATGTCTTTTTGGCTCCTGATGAACCGTTGACGCTAAGCCCATCCACTCGTAGCACTTCGAACACACAAGCCATGCAACCTTACATGTACACAAGAGATGAGACGTTGTTTCCTCACCCTCCCCACACACACTACAAGAAAATCATGAAATAGAAACCAATTTTAGAAACAAAAAATAATTAGTTGCTATAATGACTAAATTAGAGACCATTTTAGGAACTAAATAAATTTTTGGTTTCTAAATTAGTTTCTATTATTGTTAAATGGTTATTCTAAATTGGTATCTAATTAGCAACCAAGGTTTTTGCTATCAAATTTGGAATATAAATAATTGGTAGTTAAAACCTTGGTTGATAATTAGATACCAATTTAGAAACTATTTAACAATAATAGAAACTAATTTTTTTTAATTTCTAGAATGGTCTCTAATTTAGTTACTATTGCAACTAATTATTTTGGTTTTTAAAAATTGGTTTCTATTTGATGATTTTTTTGTAGTGACATAACACAAATGTTGCTTTCCACTCATATCCCCCTTTTCACCAAGTTTATTTTGGACGCTATTTTATCCTCCAACACCTTCCGTGCAGTGAAATGTACGGATGGTTGTGCCTTAATCATCGAGAAGCCCTCATACATAGCAACGCCTTCCTCTTGACCTTCACCTTTTAGAATTATGTATGCGGATTGGACATTAAATTAAACTCGTAGAATCACTAGCTTTTTAAGTCCACAAATCCTCCGTTTGCTTATTAAGACTCTTCCCTCATTATCAAAACCAGCTCTTGCTCCTGTTGCTCTTCCTATTCAAATAAACTCCTTCTGCATCCTATCTTCCAAGTCCACTTAAGATTGTTGTTTCATTCCCCTCATTGCCTCAACAAGGCTTTCCTGCAAAAACAAATAGTGAAAAGTCTCAAGAATTTATCTTTAAGGGCTTCATTTCTCGTCCATTTATCCTCCCACAAAGCTTATCTCTCTTTCGTTCCCAATCTCCCAAGAAAATCTATCTTCGAAACTCCCTTTCCAACCCTCAAATCTTCAAACCTCCTTCAAATCCTTTCACCACAGAGAATCCGATCTATTAAACCTTTGAAGTCTTAGGTTTCTTTAGCCTCCATACTTTGAGACCACCACCTCTATTCACAAACCTTTTTCCTTGTGCCCAGATGCCAAATCCACTTCCCTAAAAGAACCAAGTTGAACTTTTTGATCTTTATCATAGAGAGCCCTCCTACTAAACATTCTTCCACAAAACCCACACTATTTTCCTTCCTTTCAAGTCCCAAAAAAAATCTCGTTATAACATATAAAAGATAAATTTATAATAAAATAATATAAAAAATATAAAATAATAATATTGTTCGTTAGCATGAAAGTAAAACAAATATTATTTCGAAAATCATAAATTAAAAAAAATTATAAATACAATTTCATCAATATAATTTTAAAATTATTCTTTTAATAAAGAATTTTTATTTTTTTTCTGGTTGTTTTATGTTGTAGGTCGTGTAACTTAATGAAAAAAATGTAGTTGTCAAATATCCATTAAGTTTACCCTTAACAGACATCCAGAGGACGTTGAAGCTGACCAAATGAAAAGCTGTTTTTCGAATAGCCTGAATTAATAAAAAGCAATTGTTTTCTGAAAAAATAATTTATGATGAGAACATAGAATAAGAAATTCTTGAAAACTCAGCATTGATTGTGCAGGAAGAGAAATCCATCAAATTGAGACTGCATGAGGTCCACTTGGTTCAACCTTTTAAAATGTTCCCAAAAGTAGACTATTATTTTCCCAATATTCAACTCACCCACTTCACCTTCTGCAATACGTATTTTTATATCATTATAAATTATTGCTTGAAACCGATGTGACTGATCTGTGATTAAAAAAGTACGGCTTACTGTGATTGGAGTGCTTTCATGTGATAGACAGCCTGTGTTGTTCTTGGATTTTAGTATATTCTCCCATACCTAACCACTCTTCAGCCTAAATAGCCATGTACAAAATTACAAAAATAAAAAACAACTTTCTCCTGCAAAATTATGTTATCTGCATATGCCTTGTACTTTATTTTTTCTTTTTCTTTAGTTGTTGCTACTTTAATAGCATCGTTAATATGATTAATCTTTTCACTTTATTAAGCAAATCTTCGGCTTTTTTGCATGGTTCATGTCAACCTTTTGTGAATATTTTTCACGTTATCACATTTCGAGACGTAGAATAGAACACATGAAGAAATTCTGTTACGTGATGCAACGAAGAAAGCGTTGCTGGAGCGACTCAAAAATAGCATACCAGAGAGTTTCATTGTAGCATGCACTTTCACTTACTTTTTTATTTAAATACAACGGAATAGGTTTAATGTAATTTGATGTAGAAAAACATCAGCAAACCCTAAACTCACACGACAGAAACACTGGGAAAAACATAGACGGAAACAAACAAACGCAAGTTGATAAAGCGACATGTGATGTGACAGATGATTAATCAAGATACCTAGCTAAATCTTGGAGGTTACCCTGAACCTTCCGATCCTAAAGTATTTGAGATCAACCCCTTTGGCTTCCCCGTCCGCCGCAAGCTCCGCCAATATCCTCCCGATTACCGGAGCCATCTTGAAGCCGTGACCCGAAAACCCGCCTCCGATTACCACGTCCTTTCCGAACTCACCACCCAAGAAATCAATAACGAAATCCTCGTCCGGTGTCATGGAGTACATGCAAGACTGTTTTATGACAGGCTCACTGGAAACGACCATGCCAGACAACCTCTCCTCCACCCACTTTTTCAACTCCTCCATCATCACCGCCGGGCCCCAGGACCTCTTGTCGGGGTTGCACTGCTTCCCTCCGTGCACCCCGACCTTAATCAACCCCGGAAACTCCAACGTTGGCGTTCCGTAAATGTAGGTGTCCCCGAAGGACGCAAACGTAGGAAACCCTGTCCCTATGGCGAATTTCCCTTCCTGCCCCTCCTTAATTCTCCAGTAACAAACGTGCGCCTCCAGGGGCACTATCGGGAGTTCAACCCCACTAACCGTTTTAACTAACCTCTGCGCCCACGCCCCCACAGTTACAACGCACTTTTTACCGCGGAATCTCTTACCGCTTGCGGTGACAACTTCCACGCCCCCACATTCTTTGTTTTTCTTGATGTCCACCACCTTGGCGTTGTCCACCAAGACGGCGCCGTTTTTGTAGGCGAGTGTCTGGAACATGGCCACGGCTTTGGTGGGCTTGATGATGCCGCCATACTCGTTGGAGATACCCACCCAATCCTCCGGGATGTCGATGCGGCCGCCGAATTTCTCAGCGACCTGGCCGCGGCGGAGGAGCTGGAAGGGGATGGCGTGGGTCTGGCAGTAGTCGACGAGGGAGCGGATTGTGGGGTCGTGAGAGGAGCCCATGTCGAAGTGTTGGGCCTTGAAGTAGACCTGGTACCCTACTTGGGCCTCTAACTCTCGCCAGAGGTTGTAAGACTCCATGACCAAACGGTAGTAGTGTTTTTGGATATAAGAGACTCGGATTGTGCGGGATTCGCCGTGGGAGGAACCACAGTGGTGGAGGAAGTCGTATTGTTCGAGAAGAAGGGTCCTAAGACCACGTTTGGCCGCGTTGTAGGCGGTGGCGCTGCCCATGACGCCAGCTCCCACGATTATGACGTCAAACTGGGAATCTTCCATTTCTGATTCTCTCTCTCTCTCTCTCTGTCACTGCAAAATGAGATGCTATGCTACTGAGTGTGTTGGCGCTGGCAGCCTAATATAGAGGGTAGATTCTTCTGTTCCCCGCAACCTACTTTTCCATCGGAAAATGATAGTTTGATAATTTTGGAATTCTGATAGGTTTAAAAATATAATTAAAAAATATTAAAATAATAGTATTAGAAGTTTTAACGTAGTATAAAAAATTGAAATTCTCTTATAAACCTTTTCCATCTGTTATGTGCTATTATATTTTGGATAATGATATCTCATTACACCAAATCCACGTCATTCAAGATAAAATCAATTTTAAATAATGGATTTGTATAAACACAAATAAAGACTATTCAATATGTACTGTTAAAAAAATTATTGTTTATATATCATTCATTCTATATTTATTTAAACAAAGTGCACAGAGAACAAAGAAGATCAGGATAAAACTGATTAGTGAAAATGGCATGGTTTATTAAATCAGGGAAAAACCATATTTCTTTTCATTTTTTTTAATCTTTATTTTACACTTTTGTTCTCTTCTTCTATTTCCACTTTATCAAACAAATCTTTCGGTGGCTCCACATAGTCATCAAACTTGTTTCTGTCTTCATTTTGTTAGAATTTGCTCTCAATTCCACTATAACAAATTTATTAAATATTAATTAATTTAGATATTAAAAGTAATTAATTATTATATTGCTGAAGTTAAATATTATTTTATAAATTAAAAAATTATTCATATCTTAAATAGTTTTTATTAATAATAAATATTTATAAAATAATTTTTAAATTGGTATCTAACATTAGTTACTAGGATTTTTGCTACTAATTATTTTATATTCTAAATTCACTAAAAAAAAAATGTGTATATGGTGTCAGTTATTGTTGTATATTGTGTCATTTATAAATGTTACTATTTACATGTATGACGATTCCGCGTATCATCAGAAATCTAACGTCACATAGTATAATTAATATCTTGTATAAAGTAGTGGTTTTAAGGGTGTAATTTATGTTAGTTATAGATTTAGTCACTAATTTAGAATCGAAAGTAGTTTGTAGCTAAAATTTTAGTAGCTAATATTATATATTAATTTATAAAATACTTTATAAATTTTTATTAATAATTAAAACTATTTTAAATACAAATAATTTTTTGTTTATAGAATATTATCTAACTTAGTCAATATTGACCAAAACCTCATAACTCAATGGGAAATTACAAAGAAAACAACAAAAAAGATTTAGTTTTCCATGCAGAGGCAAAACAAAAAACAAATTACACATAAGAAAAGAAGTTAAGAAAACCTTATGAAAGTCCCTAACTTAATTAATATAATAACTAATTATTTTTCTCTCTAAATTAGTTGATATTTAATGATTTTTTTTAATATTTTTTTTTTTATATAAATTATTTTTATCATTTTATTTATTACATTTTTTAATTTTTTTCCCTTTTTCTCATTGTCTATTTTTAATTTCATCTATGCATAAAAAAAGGACGTGTGCTTATAACACTTTTCTGGCATGCAATGACTTATCTTTTTATTTGGATAAGTACAAAAGAGAGTAAAAAAAATAATGAATGTAATTAATAATGTGATCAAAAAACGTAAAATGAAAAAGTTGAGTGTATCTTAAATATTTATTAGAATTAATTAATTATATATCTTTTTTAATGAAAATAATAAATAATATTATTCAATGATTAATAATATAAAATTATGTTATTTTAAGAATAATAAAATTAATTTATAACATGAAAATATTTAGTGTATGTATTTATGTAATTTATGATATATAGTTAATATTACTTACACTTTATTAATATAGATTTTGAATAAATATTAAATAATTCTCATTATATTTTAAAAAAATACAATAAACACTTAACCTTAGTTTTACTTTTTTCACTCCATTTATAACTTTTTAGTAAAAAAATTCCTCCACCTTATGCATTGTTCTCAATTCTTTAAAATGTGGCAAATTATTTTTGACCGTTAAATTTAAAAATTGTTAAAACTGTCTGACAACTTTTAACTTATACATATTTTTTAACATAATAGCGATTATTAATTTATGGTAAAAGAAAACTTCATTTGTTTACCACAACGAAAACAAAAAACCCATGCCATTATAGTTTTTAAAGAATAAAAAGTATTGATATTTACATAAAAAAAAGTAGTAAATTATAATGTGTTTATTTGTATTTTTTAAATTTTAAAATAAAATTAAGACAGGATTAAAAAATCTGTGCATTAAATAAAAAAATATTTATTATATATTATCGTAGACTAAATGTTGCAACCAGAGTTTTAAAAGAATGTACATGTATTAATTAAAAACAGAATTTTAGATATAAAATTTGCACCGTCCAAGTTGATTTGATCATGACTCGATACATAGATTGGTCAAATTATTGTTAAAATCAAAGATATATTTGATTTGATTGATATAATCCTGTGAATAGAAAACAAAACTAGAACAAAACTTTTACGTAATGATTTGTTTGAACTTGTTAATAAAATTTTGTTATTAAATTTTTGTTTGTAAATTTTTATTATTATTGAAATTTTTATTTTAAATATTAGTTATCTATATATCACATACATACGAACACTAACGCGATACAGATAAATATAATTTCTAAAATGTAGAGTACGAGACACAAATCTATATATATTATATAATTATTACTAATATAAATTAACAATAAATATTTATATATATTTCAAATTTTTGTAAAAACAGAAAAATATTTTTTATGATTAATTAAAAAGAATTTGTTCCTTATTTTTTAATCATAACAAAAATTTATATAATAAATTTTAATTTTAAAAAAATTATTGTATTTATTTTTTTAAAATTATATTAAAATCGTATTAAAATTTTTATAAATTATTTGTTGAATTGAACACTTTACCCTTAAATGTCATACGATATAAGTATATCCGGACACATTGGGTAGAGCTTAGTAGTTAGTTACTTTTATTATAACGATGTTTTAAAATATAAATGTAATCCAATTTATTATTTTATATATTAGTAATTTATTCTAATAAAAAAGATATATATTTGACAGCAGAAACAAATATGTCTGACGTGAGATCTACTTGGATCCACGCAGACATGTCCAAGTTTATCGAAGCCAATTGGTCTGTTGTATAAAAGTAGTCACAGAAAGTTGTCGTTTGTTGGCTGTCTAATTGTTTGCTAATATCAATAACTCATTTGGTCTCAGGTTCCAGACAGCTAAAAGTTAAAAAATTCAGTTATAACCTAAAAATTTAGTTAATAATTATAAGCTGTTAATTCCAAGACATCTAAATATTTAACATTTTGTTTTGTAATATTTTTCATGTTAAAGTTATTAATAACGTTCCTTTTGAACAACTAGACAGCTAAAATAAATTATGCAAGAAAATTTAGAGAGAAAAAATCTAAAATTCTAGCATATGAAGAAAAGGAAAATAATAGATTTTAATAAATATTTAAGAGATACAATGAAATAAAATATAAAAAGAAATAGATTTAGCGGTTAACATTTACAGAAATATTGAGGTATTATGTTAAAAAATACTATATAAATAAATTCAAATGCTAATTTTACGTCATAAGTATTTCTTTATAATTGAATTAGATTTAAAATCAATTTTAATATATAAGAATCTTTTAAAATTTATTATAAAAAAAATAATTATTTTATTAAAAAATGCAGAACTGATCAAAGAGATATTCTAAAAACTAACACACAATCTATTAATCCATCGATAATGGACTATTTAAAGGTCCTTAAACTTAGATTTTAGTCAACTAAAACTTCACAATAGTAAACATGAATCCACGGTAACACAAGATTTTCTTTGAAGTTGAAAAGTGAAATTGACATGAAAAAAAAAACAGTAAAAAGCTAAGGGAAAGAATCATATTTCATTTTTTCTTTCTTTAATCTCTTTTCTTCACATTTCTAATAATCCAAATGATCACTAAAAAAAGCCGAACACAGTGCGTGTTTGATTTTATTAATGGAATTGCACATCAATTCATGAAAGGACAAAAAAGCAGCAATGATAAGCATAAAGATTGACGTGGTTGGATGAGATAATGTGATAGAGATAGGGCTCCACGTACAATGCTTACTATTTACACTTAAATCAACACTTCAATAGAAACTTTTTAAACTATTTAACATGTTATTATTATTTTTTACTACTATTATTATCATCTTATTAATTATTTACTTTTATTCAATCATGTTTAAAATCATTAAATAAGAAATAAAAAAACTTATAGTTTACAATTTCTAATTGTTTCAGTCAATACTATTTTTAAAAAATAATATTCTTAAATCAACTTTAAATTAATAGAAGAAAGTTTTTATATCATTAAAAAAAAATCATCAAATAGAAACCAATTTTAAAGATTAAAAATAATTAGTTGTTATGGTGACTAAATTATAAACCATTTTACAAACTTAAAAAACATTTGGTTTCTAAATTAGTTTATATTATGATTAAATAGTTTCTAAATTGATATCTAATTAACTACCAAAGTTTTAACTATCAGTTATTTAAATTCTAAATTTGGTAGCAAAAATATTGGTAACTAACTAGATACCAATTTAGAAATCATTTAGTAATAATAGAAATTAATTTAGAAATAACTTTAGAAACTAAAATGAACAGAAGAAAGTTGAGGATTAAACCATTTATATTGTGAAATAATTGATTATTAGTATGATGGTTAGCAACTACATATATAGAATAGAAGATTATATTTTAGTTTATTTAAATTGAGAACCTAATTTCTTCCTTAGTCTTTGTATCGAAATAAAGTGTCCTTAACTGAGTAAATTTGAATGGTGCAGAGATATACAACTTGTTTTATGTCTGAACCGTTGAATCCGACTTCAGAGTGAAGAAAATAGAAAAGGGAAAGGTCCACAACAACTCAACCACACACTTACAATCAATCATCAACAGCCCACTAGTTGTATAGCATGAAACATCACTTTCATCCACTTCATCTCTCATTCACATAATCTCCCAACAAGATTTTGCACCATATGCACAGATTTTGTATACAAGAATTTAAACACATGCATCATAGTTTAACATTTAATGGGAGAAGTTAAATATCTTTTTCATTTTTAACACGAAAAGTAGTTTTTTTTTTCTAATCTAAATTTTAGATCTTCTCAGTTTGTAGTGAGAAAACTATGGAAATGAATCATTATCAGTGTTTTTCTTATACGTAACAAATGACTAACAAACGAATTTTCAACGTGAACAATATTATAATATTATAACACTACAAGAAAATCATGAAATAAAAATCAATTTTAGAGATAAAAAATAATTAATTGCTATAGTGACTAAATTAGAGACCATTTTAGATACTAAAAATTTTTTTTGTTTCTAAATTAGGTTTTATTATTGTTAAATAGTTTCTAAATTGGTATCTAATTAGCTACCAAAGTTTTAACTACCAATTATTTAGGTTCTAAAATTGGTAGCAAAAACTTTGATTGCTAGTTAGATACCAATTTAAAAATCATTTAAGAATAATAGAAACTAATTTAGAAACAAAAAAAAAATTAGTCTTTAAAATAGTTTCTAATTTAGTCAATGTAACAACTAATTATTTTTTGTCTCTAAAATTAGTTTATATTTCATGATTTTCTTGTAGTGTGACATTCATATCAACGAGTAAATCAACATGAAATATTTTAAGATTTTAATCCAGGTGAAAATTCGTTTCACATATAAAAAAACTAACCGTCTTTCCAATAGTTTTTCTTTACAAATATCCACGAGATATAAAATTTGTACTAGAAATAAAAATCAATTTCACATAAAAATAAATAAATAAAAAATCATATTTAACCTTTAAGTATTTAAAAAAAAAGTTTATTTTGATAAAAGATAAATTGTTGGATAAAATAGATTAGATTTAATTATATTTTACTAAAATTTAGGATAATTTTGATAATATAGTTTTAATATTTTATTAAAAACAGAATACATACATCTGCTAATCAAAGTGATGGTCAGTTGAGTGTCATTTTGTAATGAAAAATAATAATAACTTGAGAGAAGTGATTGATTGTTGGAAATTAATATCCAGTAATATATTAAAATAACATAAGGTGCACCGTTTTAGTGTCTACTCATAACCATATTATATGATTATTGTTGCAACTTGACTTCTAATTATTGAAAGGCATCATCATTAATAAACAGGGAAATATATAAGAAAAAATATGTAGATATAAGAATTTTTTTTTTCAATTATTGTTGCAAGTGGTTTGCAGAAAATAATTTGATATTATTGTCCACTAATTTTAAATAAAATAATATATAATATAAAAATCTATAATTATTGTGCATCTTGACATTTGTGTGTTTTTAGCCCGTATAAATGGAAGAATGTTTTGAACTGAGGTTTATTTCAAAAGATTCTACTTAGTTTTATTATTCTAAATATTTTCTAATAATTATGGTATATCAATAACATGAAAGTCAAATTCTGCCTTCACCTTCGTATTTTTCTCCCACAACTCCATATTCATATTGATGGTAAAAGGTTTTAAGTCTTTTAAAATTTTTAAATAACCTTAAATAAAGAGCAATCTTATTTTTTTAAATAAATTCAGCTATTTGATACCTCTCTTTTAGTTGCATATCTCTCTTCTAATTGTAATATTTATATTTTTTTTCTTTAAAGAGTTCTATTATTGGAGTGTGCATAACGGGTTTGACAAAAATATTTATTGTATCAATACAAAGATAATTTTGTTGTGTACTTCATTTTCCACTTTTGTATTTAGTTGAGTTTTTTTTTTGGACTTTGTGACTTTAAAAAAAATAAACAAAAATAACAACAATACAGTTACCTTACCACTAATAAAAATATCAGAAAATGTACTTCAATCACTCATATTCACTAAGAGCTACCTTTAAGAGCTACCATTAGTCACTACAAATAAGTACAACCACTTGAAAATAAATAAATAAATAAAAAAACACCACACACTCTTTATCATACTTAATAAGATATTGTTAAAATTAAAAAAAAAAATTAAGATAAATGGAGAAAGTAGGAAGTGAATTTGCTTACAAGATATATAATAATAACCATCATATCTCAATAACGAAATCAAAAAGATATTATAATATTGACAACATTGTAGTTTTTTTGTTGGTTACTAACAGTGTTGTTATTGAAAAACATTCCGATTAAACACGAGAATATCCTCAGTTTAATTTCCTTTTATAAAATTTCTTTATTGTGGTAGTTTGACAGTTATGGTAGAACCTGTTTACACTAGCTGGCTTATCTGTTATTTTTTTAAAAAAAATAAGTGTTTCTTTTTTTTTAAAATAAGTGTTTCTTTTTTTTAAAATAAACTTATTTATAATTCTGAATATATTTATCTAATCTGTCTATTTTTAAAAAAAAATAAAGAATATTATTTTATCTTAAATAAGTGCATATTTTACACAGAATATTTAAAGAAAATGTCATAGAAAAACTTAACTGGGAGTATACCATGTTGCACTAAAGCAATTGGAACAAAGCAGATTCTTCCTGCACGAATCATTTTTGTATTGGTAAAGGAAAAGTTCAAAAATATCTTTAATGAAATAAAAATTAAGGTTTATAGGTAAAGGAAAAGATCAAAATATCTTTAATGAAATAAAAATTAAGGTTTAGGTAAAATGTGCACCCTTCATTTTTCCGTGGTCACTGTGAGGCAGCACCGTGAAAGTTTGAAAACATAAACAAAGAGCAATTCATGCACTTTCATTCTTATTCTTCTCATAATTGTGGCAGCATCAGAACTCGAAAGCAGCGTTGAGGTACCGCGACGACAGCAAACAAAGTCACCGGAAAAGGATTGAAGCCATCGGAGAAGTAGACGAAGTCACTGGAGAAGGACTACTGCCTCACAATGACCACAGAAAAATTAAAGGTGCACTATTGAGTTGGGTACATATTTTACCTAAATCCTAATTTTCATTTTATTAATGATATTTTGATCTTTTCTTTTGCATATATCGAGTGAAGTCCAAAGTGATATCGTGCGGAGAGAATCTGCCTTGGAACAATGTCTATTAAGACTAAAACTTGAACAGTCAGTTTGCAGAAATTATGGAACTTAGCATTTTCATCAATGGTCCAAGTGATGTATTGGATTGGATTACTCGGATTAAAAAGGAGGTGTTTCTTTTTGCATCTCTACATTTTTTTTTTGTCTGCACCGCTACAGTACAATTACAAAAGTCTTTAGGACTTTTTAAAAACCCTAAAGCAAGCATACCACACTTTCTTTCTTCCTTCTCTGCAAATACATTGGCTTCATCTTGCTGCTTTCTTTTTATTATTTACAACTAATGGCGCTAATGAATCAGATTTGCAAATCCGGAATGAGGTTTTATGAGATTTTTGTGTTATTGTTTTATGTTTTGTTTATAGTTTCACGATAGTTTAATTACACATTTCTTTTTTAATTATCTTAATTTTTTTTAAAAATAAACTGTAACGGAACACTGAATTTCAAAACCAGACACATTTTCATCTTTACTTTGCACACCTTAATACACATTCTACCAGCACCAATAATCAAACGCACCTTCTACCAGCGCCATTAATCAAATAAGCAAAGCATAACCATCAACAATGCTTTTTTAAATAAAAGTGGCAAGGCTGATTTGGTATTTCTATAAATGTATCGGTGTAGGAAGAAAATTATAAGGATTTTTTTTAGAGTTTGTTTGTTTCCAATGATTTACTATAGAAATATTTGGATTCAGATATTTGTGCAGAAAAAAATAAGAGATATACCCATAAATAATAAATATCATCTTCTCTTAAATTAAAATGAAGAGAATGTCAAGAAAACTTATTTTTCAAATTTTACTTATTTTATATATATTATTGTATAAATTTAACTAACACAAATATTTTAATAAAATATAATAATAATTAATAAAAATAAATATTTTTAAATATTTAATTATTTATTTTTATATAATAATTTATAACTTTTATATATATTCATAATTTTATATGTAAATTATTTTTTGTTAAATTCATTTTTTTTTTCAAAATCAATTACAATAATAACATAAATAACTTATATAATTTTAATTCATCTAAAACTATAAAAAAAAACTCAATATTTAATTATTCTATTCTTTTAAAAGTAAATTTACAGTTTTATATTTTCTATTTTTAAAATACCCTCTCAATCATCATTACTCTAAAAATTTCAATCAACTTTTTTCGATTTAGTTTCTTAATCAACTACACAAATCTCTACATTCTTCCATCAACTTTACTTACAAATTACTATAACATAACCTAACTTTTTTCGATTTAGTTTCTTAATCAACTACACAAATCTCTATATTCTTCCATCAACTTTTCTTACAAATCACTGTACATAACCTAACTTTTATCACATATTCATTTCCTCCCAAATTCACTATAATATACCCTAACTTCCTCACATATTCCCTTCAAATCACTATAATATAACCTAACTTTTCTCCCATTCATTTCCTCAAATTCTTCAAATCAATATAACATAACCTAACTTTTTTCACAAATTCATTTCCTCACAAATCCTATACCCCATATTCCCTTCCACACAAACATTATTAAGTTTTGAAACTCAAATTCATTCAATCCCTTCCACAAACATTACTAAACACCAATGAAGTTCACAAACACAACAGATCAATAAAATATTATTAAATCATAATATTTAAGAATAGGTCCATGTATAATAAATATAATATCCATTAAATCTTTCTGAGTAATACACAAAACTTTCACTAACATTGAAGGATCTATGAAAGATCCGTGTAAAAAAATTAGCGTATGCCGTTTATTGTGAAAAGTACACGGTATTCTTTAGTAAAAGGCGAAAGAATAGTTCGCTTTGTACATATCACACGGCTCCGTGACTTTATTAGAGAAGCTTTTCCAATTTATAACATATTTAATTGACTTTCATTTTCTATATTGATCATTGTGGGCTTTTAACAAGTAACAAATACCATAACAGTACATGTGATGCAGCTAAGTCAATACTCACACTCTTTCCTCCAGAGTTCCTTCAACAATTGTTCCTGAGTTGTTCCTTAGTTCTTCATGTCATCATTATCTTTTGTTTAGTTTTCTTCTCTTCAACCAAAAGTCATTTAAAATATGATTTTCCTTTTGTTCTCCAAGTTTCTTTTGGCTGTTCTACATTCGTTCCAATAATTGGTGCTCTACACTTTGATCTTGTCTTCAATCTAATCAGGAAGCTGCATGCATTATATTTCCAGAATTTATTTTGGATTTGGTTTCCTACTGATATTTTCTTGTTTTTTTATCCTCTATGATATTTGTGGATAGACATTTTTTTTTCAAAAAGTCTTCATGCCATTTGTATGGACTTAGTGAAGTCAAGTTATGTAATTTGTGTTTAGATTCAGAGAAAATATCACAGAAAAACTTATCTGGGAGTATACCATGGTGCACAAATGCACTCCACACGTTGATCTGAAACTCTAGTCTCAGAATGAGTTCCACTCAAAAGACCCATTTCATCACATTAGATATTGAATTAGGTTGGTGTCCTTGGCACTAAAGCAATTGAACCAATGTCTCTTAGGACCAAAATTTGAACAGTCAGTTTACAGAAATTATGGAACTCGGCATTTTCATCAATGATCCAAACGCTGTATTGGATTGGGCTTGAACTTGGGTTGAAAGGATTCCTTAAGGATTTAGTTCATTGGTTGGGTGCATGTGCATGACTGTGTCTGGAGAATACATGTTAAACGATATGGAAATGGTATGGAGAAGAATGGTTATGAATCAGTTCAATTTAAGCTATCTATGTTTCATTTCATTGCATCAAATTGAAAACCTGATGCAATGATATGGAGAAGAATGGTTGTGAATCAATTCAATTTAAGCATGTTTCATTGCATCAAATTGAGAATGAAAATGACCAGCGAAGAGAAACATTATTACTTTATAAACAAATTAGTTCGACAAATGAAATTGCTTACATACATAAAACAGACCAAATCACTAAAAATTATAGAACAACTATAAAATTATGCCGCATTTGTGAAAAGTACACGGTATTCTTTAGTAAAAGGCGAAAGAATAGTTCGCTTATCACACGGCTCCGTAACTATAACATCAGAAACTTTTTCCATTTATAAGATATTTAATTGATTCTCATTTTATGTATTGATCATTGTGGGCTTTCAACAGGTATCTAATATCATAACATCACATGAGATGCAGCTAATTCAATAATCATACTCCTTCCTCCAGAACTCCTTCTACAATTGTTCCTGAGTTGTTCTTTAATTCTTCATCTCGTTATCTTTTATTTAGTTTTCTTCTCTTCATCCCAAAGTCATTTAAAATATGATTTTTCTTTTGTTCTCCAAGTCTCTTTTTGCTGTTCTACATTCATTCCAATAATTGGTACTTTACACTTCCATCTTGTCTTCAATCTAATTTTGAAGCAGCATGCATTATATTTTCAGAATTTATTTTGGATTTGGTTCCCTACTGAAACTCTTGGAAATTTTTTTCTTGTTTATCCTCAATGATCTTTGTGGATAGACAAATACATTTCTTTTGCCAAAAAATCTGCATGCCATTTGTATGGATTTAGTGAAGTCAATTTATGTAACTTGTGTTCTACGTGACAGGGAGGTTTCTTTTTTCTCGTGATTGTGAAAGGCTAAAACAGTTAGTCCATCAATGTTTGTAACCTGTATTCACCTGTTATTGGGAGAGATGTTGAAGATGAATTCCATGTTTTTGGTAGTGTAAGAAGGTGAGTGAATGTTAAACATTCCTTGATAATTTTGTTTTCCTTTTTAAAAAAAAATATTTACAAATCAAAACAAAGAACTGAAATTTTGAACATCTCACAACCTATTTATCCATAACACACATAATGCAAATGTGTTTCTCTAAATTGAATTTGATGATCACAGAGATGCACACAAAGGTGATGATATTCATGCATTACATGGTATGTTTAGTTCTTGAAATGTAATGATAATTCGTTGTTAATGTATTACATGCTGTTATTTAGAAGCTTTTATTTGTTTACCACTTCCTTTTAGTAATTAATTCTTATTTCTTGCTGATGTAGTTGTTTCCTCCTTTTCCATGTTGATGGGGGTTTTCTTCACCTTCTTATCTTATCCTTCTTTCTCATTTGGACAATCGATAGGCCCATCAGAAAGAAATTGATCCCTTCAATTCCTTCTGAATTGTACATTTAACTGCTTGCAATGAGAAACAAGAATGCCAACAGGTGAATGTGTTGTTGTTATGGAAATCTTTGTGAGATGTGTTTGTTGGTGTGACCCAATCCTTTGTTTTTATGAGATGTGTGCTACTGCAATTACTTGTAACTGATGTGAGTGCTAACAGGTTAGATCTTGTCTTTTTTCTGTGGTAATATATATCTTGCTTTCACTTCATAGTTCTCAGTGCAGAAATAGATATTCTGGTTCATTTTCTCCTTTTGTACCCTTTTATGAAGTTCCCAAACTCATCCCAATTTTTTTGGCACTGTGTTTATTATAAATCTGTTGTAATCTGTGTGTGCTGACATTAATTTCTTAAAATAAGTTGCTTACAACACTGATCTGTCTCATGTCAGGATTATAAATTTGTTTCAGTTTAACTCCATCTGAAAAGGCACCTCTCATGTCAGGATTATAAATTTGTTTCAGTTTAACTCCATCTGAAAAGGCACCTCAGAGAAATTAGATGATAGACCATGAAATTGTCTTATTCCTCCTCAATTTACAAAAAGTTCTGCTTCAGAATTTTTTTCTATTATCAGAGTCAAGGAAAGCAGACAAACAAATATTATCAGACTAAGCAAGACAAAAAATTGATTTTGAAATTTTATTAAGATTTAAAAAATAGAAAATCATTATACAGACAAAACTAATAACAAAATTTCTCTGGAAAAATCCATAAAATGGATGGATTGGTTCAGTTATAGGATTTGTTCTGTAATTATATCTGCTTTCTGAAACAAAGTTTTGACTTTCATTGATGGCAAGGTCCTCTGATGAAGACCCTTTCCAAAAATTGGCGTATGCCGCTTCATGTGAAAAGTACACGGTATTCTTTAGTAAAAGGCGAAAGAATAGTTCGCTATGTACTTAGCACACGGCTCCGTGGTTTAACAACATGAACCTAGTTTCATTTTATAGTATAGAATTTAGTTCAACTTGAAATGTTTCGGATGTGGGCTTTGTTATGAAACACTCTTCCATATACAATGCTTCAACTTCGTTATTTGTATACATACAAAAATCAGAATCATGTAATCTCTTTATCCGTGAAATAATTGAAAAAGGTTCCCGCTAATCACTCACTAATTCACAATAATAGCTAGTATGCGCCTTTTGCACTGTTTTCTGATAGTTAAATTGTATTGAAATAAATAAAAGGTATAACTCACAGAAATTTTATAAACTATAGTTAACAATAAACAAACAATGCTTTAGGCCACTCGTTTAATCTACTAAAGTAAAATTTAATTGTTTAACGGCAATGAAACTGTCGTAGAAAGAACTGTACTGATTGACTCGGTATTAATTAAATATTAATACAGTAACTTTATAATATTAAAATAATTATAAAGTTTATAATATCACAATTAATTGGTTTTAATTTTGGTTTCTTTGTATCTCAACTAGACAAAATATAAGGGTGAGTTTGTGTTTAGCATGAAAAGATAATGCAGGAAATCTTGTTTTGTGAAGCAACAGTTTAGTGCTTTTTTACTCTTAACATAATACATCTTCAATACAATACAATATCTAAATGGAAACCAAAATTGTTATTTGGATATGCATCAGCTCCCACTATCAATATGTAACATGATATCTACATTCATTTGTCATAATTAAACATTTCACCAATAATATCCACAATTACTGATAAAAATGTTGAGGATAAGACGCATCAACAAAAGATATTTTTTTCTTTCCATTAAACAATGATGGCTTCACCCTAAAGACTCAAAAAGTGAGGGACAACAGCACTGGTTTGATTGAAAGAAGGAAATTCAACTACTTTCTATATCACCACACCAATCACTGCAAATGGCGAGAGGTGCAATGAAAATAGAAATGAAAGACTTGATACTTGTAGCAATGGAGTCAACTCATTGCGTTTTCCTCAGCTTCGTTAAGTTGGACATTTAAAAGAAGTTTCTGCAGAATTCATTCAAAAGATTTTAACTTTTTCGTTAACCTTGATCTTAGTGTCAATAGGGCATTGATATTATATTTATGCTCATTAGTTTTTTGCACGTCTAGCTAGCAAGAGCACATTGGTGCCGTTGATTGAGGTTTAGCAAAAGCTGAGTGGAAAATCTTTAAGATTCCGAACCCTGTCATCAATATTTGATTATTTTACTACTTGTGTTGGTTATATTAGAATCACATTGATCTTTAAAAAATGTTATGTTTGTTAATTATATGTGCTAATTCTGTCAATTATTTAATGGTTGCTTCGTTCTAAACGTCAACGTCCACCTCATGAGTGCAGGTCACAAGTTCATGCATTATTTTACCCCTTTACTTACAAAACAACCATTAAACTTCATGAAAAACATGTTCATATCTTAGAAATTACATTGAACACATAAATCACATCACAAAAAGATGTCATAAAAAGAATAAAGAAAGAGATATGATGCAAAAATAGAGTGCAAGTAAGGCAGAAGAGAAATTAGATGTATTATAGATAATTTGAAAATGCAAGTTGTTGTATATTGGTATATGTACATATAGTTTTGTCATGGTTCCCACTTCCCACGTTTACGCTTGTCCATTGTGTATTATAGTATAGCTCAATATCTGAGCTGTGTTAATTGCAGGCCGTTTTGGTGGTTACTCTTCCGTTGTCCACGGAAGCATTCAAGTCAAACCCAATTTTGTCCAAATCCAAAACCGCATCTTTAAGCCTTGGATTGAATCAAAGCTTATCACTCCCCTCCTTTGCCCAACTTGTCTCTTTCTTCAAAAGCTTATTTTGGTTGCATTTGCATATGAAGAACCAAACACGTTTCATTAATCAGAGAACAAGTATGCAGTGTGATTTTCTTCATTGTCATGTTGCAACTTGCAATTCAAAGCAATGCACTCCTCAGTAGAAATAGTATCTGGGTGAGCATTTGACAGTAATACTTCATCATAATCATAGCATGGAGCTGAGACATGAGAAGCTAGTGAGGTGAATTCAATACCACGGTCATCTTTATTATTCTTTTTCATTCAGTTTATTCCCATTGTTACAACTTTGTCAGATTTGATTAGTGGTTTTGAAAACTCTTAGGTTCTCCAATGATGGAAAACAGACTCTTGAACTTCCTTGGGAAAAGCTAGACTCTCACAAACACCATGAGAAGGCATTCACAGTCTATCCAGAAAGCAAAATGAGTATTGGTGACAAGAACAGAATGAGTATCAAAATTCCCTCGCTTGCCAAGTTTAAGGTTTTCCCAGAAAACCATGAGCCATGGAAGAAGAGAATTCTTGATCCTGGCAGTGATGCAATTTTGGAGTGGAACCGGGCATTCCTGTTTTCTTGCATTCTGGCACTGTTTGTTGATCCACTGTTTTTCTACCTTCCATCAGTAGCAAATGATGGGAAATCGTGGTGTATGGCTATTGATTTGAATATAGGAATTGTTGTGACATGTTTCCGGACATTTGCTGATGTGTTCTACCTGCTCAACATGGTCATTAAGTTCAGAACTGCCTATGTATCCCCGAGTTCTAGGGTGTTTGGAAGGGGTGAGCTTGTTATGGATCCTAGGCTGATTGCAAGGCGATATTTGAGATCAGAGTTCTTCCTAGATCTTGTTGCTACACTGCCTCTTCCCCAGGTACCACAAATGCTTCTGCTTTGGTAGTCTCATTTTGTGTTTAATGCATAAAACATAAAAACACCAATATCACGTTTACTGACTGAATAAAAGTAACATGTTAAGAGTATAAGTTTTAATAAAAAGTCCCACATTGAATAGAGATTAAGTATGTTTTTTTTAACTTGAATTCAACTTCTTTATTCCTTCTCCATTTCGAAAAGTAGGAAAACTTGCAATTGAGTTACATATGGCATAGAGATCGTTTGTTCTCTGACTTTGTATATTTGTCCCTGAAAGTTTGTCACGGTTTGGAAGTGATGTTAAATGACATGTCTTTTCTTTTCTTTGTTGGCAGATTGTGATTTGGTTTATGATGCCAGCAATCAGAAGCTCCCATGCTGATCATACCAACAATGCACTTGTACTCATTGTTCTGCTTCAATATGTCCCCAGATTATATTTGATTTTCCCATTAAGCTCTCAGATTATTAAAGCCACTGGTGTAGTTACAAAGACAGCTTGGGCTGGGGCTGCTTACAATCTTTTACTTTACATGCTAGCTAGTCATGTATGTTATGTTTTCTTCAATCATAAATTGTCTTTCAATTAGTTGTTATCTCGCGGCATTTCAGATTTTTAATTATTCATTACTCCCTTTTTGTAGGTGTTGGGGGCATCATGGTATTTGTTATCAATTGAAAGGCATGCTTCTTGCTGGAAATCTGAATGCAAAAATGAAAGCCTCCCTGTAAAATGTGTTCTCAAGTACTTAGATTGCAGTACTTTAAACCATGATGATCGCATGAAGTGGGTAAACAATACTTCTGTGTTTGGTAACTGCAGTCCTCAAAATAGCACCAATTTCAACTATGGAATTTTCGTAACTGCAGTGGAAAATAATGTTATCTCCTCTGTGTTTATAGAGAAGTATCTCTATTGTCTGTGGTGGGGCTTGCAGAACTTAAGGTTTGGTTCTACAACTGTATTTAACCATATCTGCTTTGACTATATTACACTCTCATTAGAAGCCAAAGATTTGTTTCTTCAGTCTGAATACCCAGTTATCTTTCCTTACACTACAGATAAATATTTGACGTGAATTAAACTGAACATCACATGTCTATCTTCACTGTTCGCATTTAGTTAATCTTTTCCTTTCTGTATTTTCAGTTCCTATGGCCAGGGTTTGACCACAAGCACATTCGTTTGGGAAACTGCATTTGCAATACTCATTGCTATTCTGGGTCTGGTTTTGTTTGCCCACTTAATTGGTAACATGCAGGTACTTAGGATCTTCAAATCCACGAAACTTTACTTTAAAAAATTATTTTATTTGCAACAATAAGTTCCGTAGCTTCTAAGCTTCTTTACATTTCTATTACTTGAACACAATCCAGCACACTTTTTATGTTTTACTAAAACCTTTACACATAAATTCTCTTTTCTTCAACAAAAACACTGAAACAGTTGCAATGGTTTGTAATCTTTTTGTCATTCTCATTTCAGAAAGAGTTAATATCATCATCAAATAAGTTAGATTAAAGAAAATCCTCAATTTACATGTACAGCTAAATAAGACAAAAAGTCAATACCAAATTGTTGACTATAACTAAGCATCCTGAATTTATGTGAACACCTAAGAATGCTCAATTCAGTGCAGACCTATTTGCAATCTATTACTGTGAGGCTTGAAGAATGGAGGCTCAAGAGACGTGACACTGAAGAGTGGATGAGTCACCGTCAGCTCCCACAAAATCTGAGAGAGCGTGTCCGAAGATTTGTTCAATACAAGTGGCTTGCAACTCGCGGGGTTGATGAAGAAACAATCCTACGTGCCCTGCCTATTGACCTACGTAGAGATATCCAACGCCATCTTTGCTTGGACCTTGTTCGACGTGTAAGTTTTCTCACAATAAATATTCATCTATCATAGTACTATGCTCTCATCAACATCAAGAAATGTTGAATAGTTTAACTCATCCATGCATAAGGAGTACAGGTAAAATCATACTATATATGACTATCTTCTCTGATAAATGCCTTCTTTTCCACCAACTACAGGTTCCTTTTTTCTCGCAAATGGATGATCAGCTACTTGATGCAATATGCGAGAGATTGGTATCATCCTTGAGTACTCAAGGCACGTACATAGTCAGAGAAGGAGACCCGGTTACAGAGATGCTCTTTATCATCAGAGGGAGACTTGAAAGTTCAACAACAAATGGAGGCAGAACTGGTTTCTTCAACTCCATTACCTTGAGGCCTGGTGATTTCTGTGGAGAAGAGCTACTTGCTTGGGCATTGCTTCCAAAATGCACTCTCAACTTGCCTTCTTCTACGAGAACTGTTAAAGCCCTTGTAGAAGTTGAAGCCTTTGCACTAAGAGCAGAAGATCTTAAATTTGTGGCCAATCAGTTTAGACGTCTCCACAGCAAGAAGTTGCAGCACACTTTCCGTTTCTACTCTCACCATTGGAGGACATGGGCAACATGCTTCATTCAGGCTGCTTGGCGCCGGTTCAAGAAGAGAATGTTTGCGAAGAGCCTTAGCTTGAGGGAATGCCAGTCCTTCAATCACGATGAACATAATGAAGAAGAGCACAGTGCAGTGACTTCAAGCACTGCACAAGTAAAACAACACTTAGGTGTCACTATACTGGCTTCAAGGTTTGCTGCAAACACAAAGAGAGGAGTTCAGAAGATCAAGGATGTAGACCTGCCCAAGTTGCAAAAGCCTGAAGAGCCAGACTTTTCAGTAGACCCTTATGATGATTAGATCAGCAGTACTATGTCTAGAGTTCCATGACCATCTTCGAGAGTTAAAATCATTATTCCTCACACAAATAGTTCGGGTCCAGAGCTACAATACGTGTGCATTATTTGTTTGTTGATGGAGAAGCTTTCAGGTTTTCTCTAAGCCTGACCTTCTTTTTGGGGTGGTACAGCTCTTAGACCACTTGCTTTAGGACGTGTGATCCCATCGCAGTGAACATAGTTGATGTCCATACGCATCAACTTCTAGCAAGAAGTTGCTTTTGTGTGTTTGCCGCTCGGTTCATCTTCACAAAAAACGATTTTTATCTTGTATATTACAGTTACTTGACATGCCACCTGTATATTACACTGCACCATTGTTCTTGCTTGTATATTTTTCTACTTTTTCCCGTCTTACCACATAGTTCTGATTCTTGCTTTTTCGTTTTCATTGTAATTTAAATATACAAATTATTTTGACTACTGTGAAGACTTAAAGCATTGTCATAAAAAAATTTTATGTTATATTCAAATGAAAAGGATTTCGCAGTTGAGATTGGCAAACCACTTGTGAAGGCAAAAAATTATATTATTATTTGGCCAGCTTTATGACCGACACATCCATCTAAAGAAATGGGACTATTTTGTACTTGCTTGCTAATGGCAGGTGGATAAGTTGTGGCCTCAACAGATTCAGTACCATCAACATTTTGTTTGGGTCAGTGATGTTAATCTCAGACATTAGAAATCAGTTTTAGGAACATGAATCTATTGGAGGGGGACCACATCAGAAAACTATCAAGCCACTTAAGCTTGTCTCCATTTGCCTGCCGACACCATTTTATTTACCCGATTATAGCCATGCAATTAAAAGACATGAAAATTGGCAAGTAGCAGAGAACAAGGGAGGGGGAAGAGTTGGAAGAATAAAATTTATTGTTTAATTAGATAACAATGAATGTACAGAAAGATGTCCTGTTTTACACACTCTATTTACCATGAAGGCACCTATGATTCGACATATATCAAGCGACATGCACCACACCCAGACATTTGGAATCAGAACTCCCAGTCCCAATAACACAATGAAGAAAACTGAAGACTTTATACACTTCCTATACCAGTAAACAAGAATTCAATACCTGTAGGAGTACAAT
>Ga0123342_1003122_pt1 | contig 26921 bp, 10 predicted proteins | sample Turbeawhitnodule_FD_89960 | JGI IMG/M metagenome (GOLD analysis project Ga0123342, IMG submission 89960) | Root nodule microbial communities of legume samples collected from Mexico - Turtle bean Mexico white nodule | ecosystem: Host-associated > Plants > Roots > Nodule | place: Mexico: Nepantla...
TAACTATTACCAAATACATATATTTTTACCCATAATTAATAAAATATTAAAAATTATAAAAAATATATGAAACTCAAATTCTATTTAATTATTTTCTATCTTGAGAGACGGTTTTGAGTTCAAATAATAATTTTAAATTTTAAATTTTGAAAATTCATTCATTCTCTTTATCATATGTAACTTTTAATTACCGCTCTCCACTATTTTATTAACATACTCTTTAACTGTATACTCTTTAACTTCTCATCTTAATGTTATTAAGAGAAATTGTTTTTGAAGAATAAAAAAATGCTAAAGAAAGAGAAATAAAAAATGTGAATACACACTACTTTTTAACTGTATACTCTTTAACTTCTCATTTTAATGTTATTAAGATAAATTGTTTTTGAAAAATAAAAAAATACTAAAGAAACAGAAATAAAAAAATGCGGTGTTTCCGTAGTAATAATAAAACGAAAGAGAAAAAAATATAAAAACAATAAAAAGAGAAAAATGGAAAAAGAACTTCCCGAAGAATATTCTCACAAAGTGGTTCAATAATAACCCATGTTCTGCTAATGATCATCACAGAAAACAAAGCAATAGAAAAATGAAAAGGAATACTCTTTTTTGTAAAAATATTTTTTAAAATTGTTATTCCAACTCATTTAATCTTTAAATTTTAATAATTATGTCAAACAATTTTTTTCTTAAGCAGTAAGAATTAAGTTAATAACCATCACGAACCCAAGAATTAAATGAGGTGGGATAAATTCAAATGATTGTCTATGTAAAAGATATTCGTAGTCTATATAAAAATATTTTTTAGTTTTTCATTTAAGTTTAATCATATTTATTACATTATTTTATTTATCAATAATTTGTTCTTAAATATTTTACTTTGTTAAATTAACAGAGTTTTAAAATATAAAAATTCTTAAAAATTATACTTTATTAAATAAAAAAATAAGAGATATGCAATGCATGGTAAAAGAAAATGGTTGGATATATTTTAATCCGTTTTATAATATAGTGCATTAAGGTTTTTTAATTCACCAACTTATTTTGACCTTTTTTTATATAACAAGAAAACGAAGTTAACAGTGTGTTGTGTTGTGACCGCTCAACCCACAAACTCTATTTTTTTTTTCTTTAAGGAAATATTAATTAATAATGTGTTAGATCATTTTTTTTTTCAATTTAGAAATTTATTTTGATTGAAAAATTAATTTAAAACATAAAAAGAAAATGAATGATTAATACGGAATCTAAATTAAATTAAGAGTCAATATCAATATTTGTTCTCTGCTAATGGACGGAATAAATTGTTGTGTTTTGTTTATAATTAATTATCATCTTAAAAGCAATTGTAATATTTGTTCTTTGCTAATGGACGAAATAAACTGTTGTGTTTTGTTTATAATTAATTATCATCTTAAAAGCAATTGTGGGTAATTTATAAGTTAAAACTATTTTCTTGAATTAATAGATAATTTGGGATACTTCCTCGTATCAATAGATCAATCGTGATTTGTATCGCATAAAAAAATATTTATTTTATTCTCAATCTTTCTAGATATTTATATCCACAACATAAATAACATACATTTTTGGATATACAAATTAAGAATTTTTATATCTACAACATAAATAAATTTAGATATACAAATTAAGAATTAAAATGTGTCTTCCGAATATTATCACAGCATAGAAATGTCTTCCGAATATTAAAATCTGAACGTTTTTTTCATTCTGAATGTGAAAATCCAAAAAAAGTGACAAGGACAATTTGATTTTAAAGAAAATGATGGGCACAGATCACAATTCATCTGGTACAGTAGAATTAACCACATATTGGTTGGAACAATATACACTCAAAGCCCAAATATGTTGAAATTTCACGATTGTTTTCGAAATTCTCATTTAAAAGGGATGAATAAAATAAAATAAAAAACCGGGAAGAGATGAAATCAAGTGAAATTGAACCAAATTCAGAAAAGAAAAAAAAACTATGGTCTAAAAAAACTTAGAAGCAGATTTTTATGTATCTTTTGTGCTATTTTCCAATCAAAGAGTTTCATACCAATAGTTTTTATATTGAAGTATATATTTACACACATTGTCGGTCTAATCTTTTTACCCATTCAACTAATTATCATTAACACGAATTAAGAATCAATAAATGTATCATGCATGAAAGTTCATGAATGAATAACATAGTAAAAATCTTTCACACTGTATGTGCACAAACTACTTACTTTACATATTAACGTAAATTATAGAAGTGAAATCCTAATTTTAGTTGCATTAGAAAGTAAGATCTTATGAATATCCATCTACTGATACCACTTAGCACTGTACACATTCATTAGTTGTTCAGAAAAAACAGTTAATAAATGAAAAATACGAAATACCAAAAATATCTATAAAATTACATCTAACTTATGGTTTCTTCCTGTATCCCATCAAATGGATAAAAGGAATAAAAGACTCCATCTAATCAGTTTGATTTCAAAAAGTTCTTTACAAAATATATTTTAAAAAATTATTCTGAAAGATACATTCCATAACGTGTTCCATCTAATTGGGTCTCATTCCGAAAATCTTTTTCCAATTTTTTTTTCTGAAAAACACATTCCAGAATATATTATACATGTTCCAAAAATCTTATTCTGGAAATGTTTTCCAAAAAATGCTTTCCATTATTTTCAGAAAAGGGTTTTCAAAATACACTTACAAATTTTAGAAAGGAGTGCCGAAAGATTATGGAAAAGCTAATCCTAAACTCATTTAAAAAAGGAGTAAAATTGTACTATTAGATATTGATGGGTGCATGAAGAAACATCCTAGTTGATAAAATAAAGATGTTGGAAATTTAAAGATTTAGATCAACTACAATGAAATGTGAGACTTGTGAGGTACTTCTATACTCGCCTTGACAATATTCTACAAATGATATTTGAGAGTACAAGGATTAACTGAGATGAAATGAAAAGTTTAAACATCTAAAAAATTATAATTAACCAATCTTACTTTTTATTTACTTCTTTAATCATGAAAACACAATAAAAACATAAAAGTAAAAATAAAATAAAAAACTAAACAGAATGCAGAATAGACACATTTCTCAAAGACAATTTTAATAACATGAATAATCTAAATCATGACGGCCAAGTATTTGTTTCTTCTATGGATGGTCATATGATACTTTTACGAAAACATGGAAACAAATATAAAGAACAAGTAACAATGTGTGATGTATTAAATGAGAAGAACAAGGGTTAGTTGGAAGAGTGGTTTGTACTGCAGAAAATCGATCTGAAAATGTTGGTGGTGGAGGCATATAATGGTAAAATGAGTTGTAATAGAATTACTTCCCGTTTCTAGTCTCTGGACATTAGAGCATGTAAAACAAAACAATTATTTGAAAATATAACGATGACAAATATAAAATGTTATGTAACAAGTTTTTCTCTCTCTCTCCCCACTATAACCTTTTCTCTCTGCACTTTTCCAAATATCTCTGACACTCAGCACCTCCAAACTGCGTACACTTCCTGTCGGTGGCCACTCACACCTAAAGGTAACACTTTTACTGAATTGATTATTTTTTCATTAACCTTCGTACAAAACCCTAAAACACAAAACCCCTAACTCTGTAAAAAGAGTTATAACATAAAAACTTGGGCAAATCAGAATTCAGACAAAGTACACATATATTGTGGACGATTGGGTTGGGCAGTTAAAAATGCAGAAAAATGGAAACATGGTCTACACTGCAAAGCAAGTCATTATTTTAAAAAGTAATCATGAATCACTGTATAAGTGCGTTTATTAAAGCCTCAAAATGTTACTTTTTTCCAACTCAAACTAATAAAATTAATTCAACGTAATACAAGAAAACTTCACATGCATGAAAGATTAATAATAGACTTTCTCCCCTTTCTTCTTATACTTAGATGAGGGGGGGTAATCGTAAAGGGAAACCATGAAAAAAAAGGAAAGACAGAAATTCACTCAAACAGTAACTTATGACTACTTCTAGCTTCTACAGAAAAATATATTAATTGATCAATAGGACTCTTATCTGCTGTTGAAAATTGAGCTGAAACAAAAATTCATTAACTGCTCCTGATCCAGTGCAATCAACGAATCTGGGAAGGAGAGCAGAGCAGTCCAGAAGCGTCCGCCCCTACCACCGAAAGCTCACACACAGCACATAGCTGCCCCTCCAGGGTTGGCACAAAACGGGAAGTACAATAGGGGCAAGAGACATCCTTTTGTCCACGATAAATGGGCACATAGGTTGCCCCACAAATTACAAATGGGTTCCGAAAATCATAGTTCAATTGTAAGACATCAGTCATATTTTTTTCTGCAGCTGCCAGCACTTGCCTTGCTGTCTTAGCTTGGTTTTCAACAGTAGGATTGGTCTCAAGTAACCTCCTGGCAAAGTTAGCTGCCGTGGAGAGGTTCTTTGCCTTGTAGCAGACAGTCATGGCATTCAGCAAAGCTAGCCTCAAGTGAGGCACTTGAAGATTGCAGTGGGTGAAATAAGCAGCAAGCTCTTGCTGGCGTGCTGGATCGTCCTTAATTTCCCTTCTTTTTAGCTCCATCCGCAGCCCCAAAACATACTCTTTCACTATAACAATCAATTCTTTCACATCATCAACCTCCCTTCTTGACTCAACAACTATCAAAGGAATGGTATGAAGAATATTGATAAAGGTGCGAAGAGCATCAGTAAATTTCCCAGAAGTAGTTGACTTGTAACCAGCTTTGAGCTTTTCATCTAATTGAGACAATTTGAAAGGAAGTGCTGGTGGGCCTCTCACATTTGGACTAGATGACTCACTCCAGCCTCTTTCAACAGCAATTGCTACAACTGGTGCAGACGAAAAAGCACGCAGATAGGAATGGCTGCCTGTATGCAGATCTAGGAACATAGATTTCAAGGGGTCAAAGTTCCTTATCCCGAGTTGCCGGTTCAGTAATCTCATTGCGGTATCAAAATTGCCAGCAGCTACATGATCAGCTGCAAGAGATGATCTCTGAATCCATATCTGGCTAACTGCCATCCCAGGTGTTGGGGCCACAAACACTGAAGATCGTGAACTGACAGAAACTTTTGGTGTGTCAGCTTCAGGAGGAAGCTCTAAATCTTCCAGGTCCCATCCCCCTTCTTCGTCATCCTCTTCAGCCACTTCTACTGCATCCAAAATTGCAGCAACATCTCCATTTTGTAATGCATCAACATCAACCATGTCAAGTTCCTCGCCCCAATCACCATCAGCGGCCTCATACTCTTCATCATCAGCATCTCGATCTGTATTGTTAAAACCACCGTCAAATATTCCCCGCATGACCCTGAGAAGGGGCCAATCACCACCACACAATACAGGTGATGGTGGTATCAAGAGAGATTGTACTTTTCCCTTGGGAAAAGATGGAACATTGTCGCCAAGTTCAGCTGCAAGCCTTTCAGCAACATCATGTAGCCCATGCACTGATGCAGTGATGTAAGCAAGAGGCAAATGTCCCACATTCTCCAAGATCTTGACACGCTCTTTTATGTCGCCCATATATAGGGCATTGTGAAACTGACCCATCACATCATTCTTCACTTCAGCAATTTTCAACATTTTTGAAAGTTTGTCCACGTTACCATTAATGAGATAAAGGAATGATAGTCTCTCAAAATTTTTGGTCCTCTGGTATGCATACTCTACTATTCCAGAGTTACCTTGTCGAAGAGCTTCAACCCCTAATCGGTACCAGTGATCTTTTTCATCAATTGCTGTAGATGATGCAACAGCAATTTGAATGTTGCCACTCTCCAAAGCCAAATTGAATCGGATTCTCTCATCTTTCACAAAATGGAGGGCAACTTCGGGAAACCCTTTCTGTTGTAAATATGCAATCACAGCCTGCCCACAAAGCTGTGAATTCCTTATCATGTTCATTACATGGTCATATTTTTTCTTCAACAACGAAAGCTTAAAGATATATTCTGTTGCATCAACAGTTATAGCCTTGTTTTTCCCATCCCGACCCAAGCAAAAGATGGTGTTTCCAATAACCTTTGTGATATAGATTGGGACATCCAGTGTTTTTATTATCCCACTATCTCCATTGGGGAGGCAGTATTTGATATGATTTAATGTAGTGTAAATAAAAATGCCATTGTCATCCCAGGCTCCACTTTTAACTCGGATTGTCTCATGAAGGGTGCATTGATGCACAAGCTTCTTGCTAGCAATGACAATCGCATGTTTACTGAGCAGAGCAACATTTTCCATGTCATTAGACCAGACTACATACTTTATAAAAGGGGTCTGAAGATCACCAAGAACAATCCTCTGTTGTAGATCAAATATAAAAACCCTATCCTCGGACCTACATAGCAAGTTGCCGGTTCCAGCATAGAATATAGCATCTGCAGCAGTTGGGAGGGCGCTCTTTTTCACAAGCTCATTTTTCAGATTTTTTACAGAGACTTGGTTGCTACCTTTGTCAAGGACGGCAAATCTATTCCGAGCCACAAAGACTGCAGATCCTCCAAGACCTTTCTTTGGATCTTGCATATCACCCCTGCCAAAACTGTCCTTTGTGCCATCTTTCGATATGCAATATAACTCATAAGATCCTCCATCCACATCTGAGCAGAGAAGAATTGCATTTTCCGAAGGACTATAGGAAAGTGTTTTTGGACATTGATTCAAACTTGAAGAGCCAGGTCGTCTGATTGTAAGTATTTGTGTCTCTCTCTGTGTAGAAAATTCATAGAAACGCAAGAATCGGTCTTTTGTATAAAATAATGAATCACCACTGACTGCAAAAGCTGGTCTTTCTCTCTCCAGCTTAAAGACTATCATGCCACTGTCATGACCAGCTGCCAACAAATTCATTTCAGGATGTGTTGCAAGAATCCAAAACCGATCATGCTCCCTGCGAAAAGTTTGAATTCCAGTTCGCTTTGTGGCATCCCATACTCGAATACTCTTATCTTCGGAATTTGACACAATGATGTCCTGTTTGGCATGGAACATAACACATGAAACATTATTCATGTGCCCTCTCAAAGTATCCACTTCCCATGCCTTAGTATCTGAAAACAAGTGAAAAATAAAAAATATTAGGGACACTAAGAAGGTCAATAAAAATACTATACTTGGTTCGGATAACTAAGCACTAAAAAGTTAATCCATCTTGTATGAAAGGTATTGCTACCAACAATGCATGAAAGTTCGTCCAAACACTGTTTTGTTAATATTTGTAACAATCAGAATAGCATCAATACGAAAGGGCAGTTAGCATGAAAATATGGAATAGAAAGATTTTGACATTCCTAGGAGGATATGAAGTAATTATCTCGGTTTCAAATTTACCATTCATCCTCCAAAGTTTCACTTGTCGGTCATCAGCTCCGGAGACAATGAGAGGCAGTGTAGGATGAAAAGCAGCCCAGTTGACACCCCGATCATGACCTTCCAATACATACTTAACAACTGCATCAACACCTCCAAAAAGATCTGTGTTCATCTGACTCAATCGTAGAATGTCATCTGCAGGAGGCCCAGCCTTCCTTTTGAGAGAACCAATATCCCAAACACGAACAGTCTGATCAAGGGAAGCTGACACAACAATATCCTCTTTTGGATGGAATGTGGCACACATAACATAATGATTGTGTCCAGTTAAAACAGATATACAGGTCCGTGACTGCCAGTTCCAAATGCGAATGGTCTGATCATCACTGGCACTCACAATCCATGGGTTTTCATGATGAAATTGCACAGTGCGGATATAATCAAGGTGTCCTAAAAGAGTGAACAAACACCTATGCATCTTATAGTTCCAAACCTTAATCTTGTAATCATCCCCTGTCCAAGAAACAAACAAAATAATCAAATTGTATAAAGTACAAAACCCTCCCTTTCCACTTGAACAACAATTTATTTTATCAACGTACATAACACATCATTATCTTCTCCACTCCAAGTGACAAATGAAACTTTCAGAAAATCACATCGAACCCAACCATTGGGACAAGATGCCATGCAGCACTGTTTTGTTTTCAAAAGCCATATTTATAGTAGTAATTAATTTGCAGATCCAGAGCATTTCAACTACGCTAAAACATATATGCAAATCCCCCATTCTTATATTTTTTCATCAACCAGGCGCAAGCAAAGACTATAGATGAAGAGATAATACAATCACCATATACAAACTAATAAAAGAAGCATTATATTATATATAATGCAGCCCAAATATGAGCCATCATTCATAATTCTACTTTCATTCGATTAGCATAGCAGATCTAGACAGAGAGATGCTACTTACACAAACAAATCTACATAAACCAGAAAGATTTAACCGGATTCTGGTGTAGTTAAGATGTCTCCAAGGCAACTAATATTTTTTGCCACGGGTCTGAAGTAGAACATGAATGAGAGCCCTCATTTCAGATATGCGCAGACCAAGAACAACAAAGGATACACAACTTACAGATCAGAGATAAGCAGTCTGTGGAGAATCGAGATAGTAAAATACAGATAGAAAAACATAAGGAGGGTTGTAATTTGTAAATAAGTGCCCCCATTCAGATATACGCAGTCCAACAACAACAAAGGATATATGACTAACGGATCAGAGTATAAGCAGTGTAAGGAGATTTAGAGATAGTAAATTACAGATACAAAAACATAAGGGTTGTGAATAGGTACCTCCAGAGACAAACAGGGGCTGAGAATTATGGAAATGAACACCTCTGACAGGACCATCATGCTCGTCGAATCTGTCAATAAGGGTCCCCATTCGGTAATCCCATAGCTGGATCACGCCACTGTGAAGACTCGCGAGGATCCAGGGTCTCTTGCTGTGGAAACTGAGCCCCTTCACTCTATTACTTTTGGTCTCGAACTTGGTAAGCATCTTCCCTCGATCACAAGCACCGTCACTGCACGATCCAATCAAATTGATAAAAAAACTCCAGTTTCCAATGCCTCAATAAGAACCCGAAACCCCAATCCCCATTCCGAAACACGAAACACGTTTCTCTCGCCTCAAATGGAACCAACCTTGGACACAAATTTCATTACAAGCTATAGTAATTAACAATCAACATTGCCCCCACATACTTTTACTGATTCCGACTAAACAGAACGAAAATGAAATCTCATTGTATGGAATTATTATCACTCCGTGGATTCATAATGCAACGCGGAATTGAAAAGTGGAGCGAATTTACCTCAGATCTGATTACAACAAAGAGATGAAGTTCACCGACAGAAGAGTGATGATAAGCATGTATGAGAGATGTGAGAGAAGGAGAATATTCAGTTCTCTTTTCAGATGAGATCTGGCTATGGTTTTTGGGTATGTTTGTTGATTTACGAAGAAAAAGAATAACGAGAGACAGAGAAAAGATAGAGAAAGAGAGAGAGAGAAAGATCGGAATCAAATTTCTATAAGTAGTGTATGTCTAGCGTGCCCATCAGAAGTTTCAAATGCTACATTGTTATTGCATTTCTCCCATCATCACCGTTTATTACATATTTATCAACCATTAATTCCACTTAATTAATACTTTTTTTTTAATTCTCTAACACAAAAATGTAATCAACATTTTGCTAAAATCAACTGATTCATCCCACTACTCTAATAATAATATGTTTTTAATTTATCTATAATGATTGAAAATCTATTTAGCACAAATAATCATACATCACAAACACAAAAATATGTGTAATTTTAAAAAATAGAGAATTGGACACGGAGATACGTATAATCTCTAAAATATTTGATACAAATCTATATATTATATAATTATGAATTATATAAATTGATAATAAGAATTTAGGTATACAAGTGTGTTTCAAAATTTTTTTAGCATAAAGATGTTTTTCATGGCTGGTTCAAAAGGAATTGTTCCTTATTTTTGTAATCATAATAAAAAATTATACAATAAGTTTGAGTTTTTTTAAAAATTAATGTATTTCTCCTTTTTTAAAATTGTATTAGAACTATGCTTGAATTGTCAGAAATCCAATAAATATTCTTTTAATTTGACACTTCATTATACATCTTCTACGAGTGTCGGTGTCTGATACGTGTGTCAGACACGGATACACCATTTAAGAGATATGTCCGAGTCTCATAGTTGTAAATTGATTTTATTTTTATTTATTTAAAATTTAGTTAATCAACACATGTCATTACATAAAAAAAAAACTCATCATATAAATCTAATTAACTACATTAGAAATCTAGACCGAAAAAATTAACTACATTAAGAGTTTAGAGAGAAAAAAAATAAAAGACAAGAAATTTTATCCAAAATACATCAATTTTAATGTATAGATACAAGTAAAAAACTTTTAATCTTTTTGTAAAATGATATACAAAACAAAACACATAGAAGATCGTTAGTTATATAACTTAAAATAAGACAACAAAAAAAAGGTCTAAAACTAGATTTTAAAAATATTAAGAAGAAGAAAAACTCTTTTATCTTATCTTATAAATAAACAATTAGGTTTCAAAATTTGTTCTGTTACGACAATTGTAAATGGTGGTCAATGACATTTTCTTTCAAGTCAAATAAACAGTGACTGAAATAGAAATTAATCTACGAGTGAAAGTTCTTAATTATTGGTCTATTAGTTATTTTTGAGCTTAGATTTGAAGCAAAGTGTGGTAGAAACAAGAAAGGTGTTACTATGATGATGGAATCATACCAAACAACTGGGAAAAACAAAGGGTGTTTCGTTCATTAGAAGTCACTTCCCAAAATTCTTATGCAATGCACCATAATTTAGTATTTAAGCAAGACTTGTAAATTAAAACAAGTTTTTGCTAATTAGTCTTCTTTTATATAAAAAAATTGTAACATAATAAATTTATGTTTTCAGGAAAAGTGCATTAGTAAAAAATATTATAATTATCTCAAGATATGTTTCAGGTGCAATTTCATAAAAAAAAATAGTACATTTATACTGACATGGATATATCCATATATATTTTTTATAAGTACTTTTCAAGAGAGAAAATCACTAATTTTAATTTTATTTTTTAGTATAATTTATATAAAATATAGTTTTAGTTAGTATATGTTAATTATAAGTCATAAAGTTTTATTTTATTTTCTTCTAATAATATCTAGGAAAAAATTATTCTAAACCTTGAATATGTCTGAATTTATTAACTTACGTTTATTTATTTTTTTCTAAAATATTATAATGAATTATAATTATCATTTTTAAAAGTACATGTGAAATGTTAACTATAAATATTAAGAAATTAAATTTTAAGTAATTAAACTTTACAAAATCTTTTTGTAAAGTAAAATAAAGAAAATTAACATTACTTTATCTAAGAGAGATGAATGCCATTATTAAAAAAATATAAGAAAAGTAAATATATCTAAAACTAGAAAGGATATGAATATATTTTATCAAAAATATAAGAACAATAAATATCTATTATAAAATTTTAAAAAAATGATAACCATTAACTAAGTTTTACCTTAAAAAATATTGAATGTAACAATGATTTATCAAAGAGTACTAAAATAAAGTAATAAAGTGGGGATGCTACCTCTCTTTAAATAAAAAAAAAAAAAAAAAACTTAAGATGACATGTAAACAATCTCTAGTTATATCACTTAAAAAGTTATATAATTTACATCCTTATCAAATAGTATTAAAAAATTTACAATTTTTTTAATATATATATGTAAAAATAAAACATATAAAAAAGGAGATTTTATTTATTTATTATGGAGTTCTACCACCTAGAACATCATTTGTTCTCATGTAATACACGATCACCACATATTAAAAAAAACATAAACATGAAAGCATGGTAAACTATATATTCTTAAAACTATCAATATAACATTAAATCCAAATAATTCAATCACAAAAATATGTATCACCATAGATTCAAACGTACTAAACAATCCAGTGTCTACAAATAACTCATATTTCAAATCACTAAAATAAATCTACTAACATAATGCAATATCACTTGTGCAAAAATTCACTTACATACATACATAAACACTTAACTATACTTATGGAAGATCTACATTTTTCATACTACCTTCATTGTGTTATTTCTCCGCAAAGTTACATGTACATATGAATCTAGTCAACTCGTATGACAATGTAAACTTATATGACCTTTCAGACGAGTTATCTTTCAAACTACAAAGTCAATCATATGAACATCTTTCTACCCTTATCAAATGATAATTTTCATATATATGGTTCCAATATACTAATATAGTCAGTATGTCTCCTTCTAGATTAATGCACATCTTAACAATCTCAAAACGATATTTTTTTTCCTTGAAAATACTATGTCTCGATCACATTTCTACATGATTCATAATCACTCATCAATATACCATTTAATCACACCGAAAATTAATATTTTTAAAATAATTTGAAAACAATAAAATAAAATCACAAACACATAAAATCAATGTTTCAAATATATATATAGTTAAAATTTACTTATGATTTTATTAATGCAATAAACAACCATCAAATAGCCTTTTAAAAAAAATATTTTTCTTAGCATGAGTGAAAATAGTATTGCTTAGAGAGAAAATAGCTTGTGCTTGAGCAAAAATAGGTCTGAGTCTGGTTTCATTTGCTGTACAATTTTCGCTTTAGCGAAAATTGGATCGAAACTAGGCTTAATTTCGATATTATTTTCACTAATAGAACCAAGTCTAAGCTTGAATTTTTGTTCTATTTTCACCTGAACAAAAGTATTAGAAATTTGTTTCATTCAACGAACTCAACATAATTATAAAACCAAATTCAAAGTCTTTACTCAGTATCAATACAATTTTTTGCAACTTTTATACAATTAAAGATTTCCATGATTTTATATTGTTTAAATATAAATTGTATCCTCAATGAACTCATGATTTAACAGATAATTCCAAGACTTTTAAAGTTCAAAGTACATCTCATAATTGATCTCAAACAATCAACCATTTTTCAAATTGTTTAAACTTCAAACAATTTTCATCAAATAACATATATTTCACTCGACAAAACAACCCTGCTAGAGAAAGTTGAAACTTATGACCACGTCACTTTCACATTCAGATCTTCTAACCTAGAGTTCTATTGAAAGATAAAACTAATTTCTTCACCCAATTAGATGTATGAGTATTCACAAAGAACTCCAACCCTAAAGAAAGCAAAGATAACCTAACTTGTACCACAAAATTTTGATAAATGATTTGAACACATAATTAGGATCATGAACTGACATATACTAATCCTAAGGCTAAACACCTCACATGCAAGGCAGATATCTCTAGATACACAAGAAAACTAAAAAATGACTCAAATAAAAAAAGAAAAATAATTGAATCATAAGATCAAATACCTCACATACCATGCACGTATATATAGATACACAAGAAAACTAAAAGGAAAAACATTCCTTTGACATTGCTATTATGACAAGTAAGGTTGACTAAAAAAAAAGGAAAGATAATTAAACTTATTCTAATTAAAAATCTGATCGATAATTTTGTTCTATTTATTACTAGGAGTGCAAATATAATTTTCGATTTTTATTTTGATAAAGAATGGAGTCAAATTTTATAGAAAGAAAACAAATAAAGAAAGAAAGAAGTTTTCTAAAAAAATAATGAAACCTTACTAACTATTGTGTTTTACTTAATAAATTTGTAGACACGTTATGTTTCAAAACTAAATTTCATCATATAATAAAATTGAACTCATGAAAAAATACCATCATACATCAATTAATAAAAAAATATTAATCACCAAAGAAAATCCAACATTATACGAAGACGAAGGAGGCAAGTGAGAAAACTCAATATAGCAATCTCTATTTGCATCACAAAGGACGCCATTGGATTGTTCACAGAATAAAGAGCATAAAAAACAAACAAATTTAATTGACTATTATAATTTTAACACTGAATTAATAGATCATTTATCACTTTAAGACCATTTTATTGTTTTAATTTCAAGAAACAATTTATTACAATTTTAATTATCAAATTAGTACTCATCCTATTTCAATGAATATCCCTCTTTTAGAAAACTACGATGCTACGCACAAATTAAACATTTACTATACTAATTGTTGGATTATTTGTAATTCGATATAAATGTTAAAACGGTGCTAAAAAGATGTAACAACCTTTAAGCCTTATTTAACCTACAATTATTTGCCAGGACTTGTATCACGCACGTGAATTCAATCTAAATCCTGTTTTTTTTTTTTAAAAAAAAAACACGCTGAAAATTCTTAAGATACACTTTTCATTAATAAATAATAATTTGTTATATTTTTATGTTTCAAATTTCATTCTTTCCAAAGAATTGCAATTCGCTCAAAATAATGTATCGCTGTAGGTGCATATTCAAGTGCCTAAAGTTACAGAACAAAAACCTATTAAAAATAGGGTGACGATGCGGACTGAATCATCCCACGTAGAATTTGCAGATTGATTTTTCTAGCTTATCCCGCATAAGGGTTGGCTCGCCCGAATAAGAAATATTTATTAAAAAATAATTTTTTAAATAAAAAATTTAAATTTTTCTTTATTTAGATATATTAGGTAAATTGTCTCATAATATTATTTTCATCAAACATGCGTAGTAAGATATTATTAAAAATTTTGAAATGTAAAATATGAGACTACATAAAAAAAATGAGACTGTAGAAAAAAAAAAGTATACATTTTAAAGTTATGCAGGTCTCGCACTTGGTCCGCGCGGACTGCGGATTATGCCAGGCCTAAACGGACCAACAGGTTGAAATAAGCAACCCATCCTGCGTTTTTTTTCAGCGGACCGTGAGCCAGCCCGCACGGTCACCCCACTTTGTCACCCGTAATTAAAAAGAAGACATCAACAAAATTGAAACCACAAATGATTAATATTTATTTTTTAAAATAATTAAATATTTATTTAACTGTTTAACCGTCTTTAAGACACTCAGCAAGAAAGAGTTACAATTTTGCTAGATTCCAATATTACAATAAATGTGTATTTTATTCCAGTTTTTGCGTTCTGCTACCTGAATATGAAAGTAGACAGTTCTGAAAGCCAATCCTCCGATCCGTGTGAGTATTCCTACTGCTTGAAGATATGTGGATTATATTTCTCCAGCACACTGTATCAGCTTGGTCTGCGCTACAAATAATAAACCACTTCCAGCATCATGCAGAACATTGCTTTGGCTTATGACATTCTAAGTGCCAGGACAATTTAAGGTTCGAAGAAAATGCTATTGTGGTTTCCCCTGAAAAGCTTGAACAATCTCCTCTGCTCTCTTTTCAATGCCTTTCAGGTACTCTGTCAGAATCCGCTGTCGGTAAGAGCCTCCCTCCTTTGTTTTTTAGCAGCACGCAGTGAGGAGAAAGAACAAGGACAAATCAAAGAAACAACATCAGTTAAGTAGAGAGAGGACAGAAAAGGAACAATAACCGCATGAATAGAAACAATGTTCTGTCTCACAGTTCGAATCAAAACGCGTTCAATTCGTTTCTTTAAGACTGCGAAGAGCTCCTCTGCTGAAATATTCCCGGCACCAATTGTCAATCCATTGATCAAAATATTGTTCCATTCTTGTTCAGGAGCTGCAAGGGATAAACAATGATTGATCATTGAAACAAGCTATGTATCAGTAGTTGGAGATAAAAGGCGTGACAGTATTAATCCAGAATAGATAAACAGAAATAAAGATAAACCGCCAATCAGTAATGTTATAAATTGAAGTTTTACTAATTTGGTTTGCCAAAATCCCTTTCATATAAACTATTTCCCATGATTCTTGATCAGATTCACAAGTTGTATTGATTTTAAGAAAATATAAGGTTGTTCATCTAATAAGAAATTATATTTATGACTTTAAACATTTTTTCATTATTTCACACGTGTTTTTTTTTACTATTAAACCAAGTGAAATCAAAATCCGTGAAAAGATATTTCTGGAAAAATGAAATCAAGCACCAAAAATACATTCAATTAAAGAGGATGAAAAAAAAACGAGAAATTAAACCCAAACTTGAAAATTACGAAGCGACTCTTTCTCAAAAACCAGGGACGTAATTCTAATATTAAATTTACAATTGAAGGTTTTTCTACAAATAAAAGATTAGGATAACTAAGACACCTTGAATTATGGTTTCAAGGAACTGCTCGTCCTTTAACACTTCCTTCCCTGCAAGAAGAACACAGCAACCTTCCAAATTAGACATAAAAGCCCAATATTTCTGCCAACCCACAAGGATATGTTGACAAGGAAGAAGTCAACAAGATGACGAGATTTCTAGATGAAATTGATATTTTGCACAAGTAACATTGTAGTGTGTCAAATAGCAGCTCAATGGCTGCAATAACATAAAAAGGATCTCACTACGTGGAGCTATCCTAATGCATTAGTAAACTTTCTTAGTTCCTAAATGAATCAATCCAACCAACCACTCTCATCCTTTCATTGTTTAGCACTTTGAATAAAAGTCTTATCCCACTGAGTGAGATTAGCTATATGAATCACAGTGTCATGCAGCTGTTAGAGATCAAATCTTATAAAGATATTATTTACCATGAAATTTCTCTGAACAAATTCCTCCAATGTATTTTTTATCTTCCTCCTCCCCCCTCCTCATGAACTAAAAAACATGCAATCAAATCTACGCACAGGTGTCATTGTGGTCTTTCTTGTATGTGTCCAACCTACCTTAACCAATTTTTTGTCATCTTTTCCTCAATCGGGGCCACACAAATACCACCTTGTCTACAATCATTTTGCATAGTCTTTATTGTTTAGCTGCAAATATATCTTAGCATTCTTATTTATGCTACTCTCATTTTTCCCCTTGTCCCTTTAAAACCCAACATTCACTGTCATATAGTATAACCAGATGCATAGCAATACTATAGAGTGTCTCTTCAATTTTGATATGTACTTTAGATCACAAATAACTTATGATGCTTTTCTCCCTTTTAGACATCCCTTTTCCATCCTAAATGTGACATTCTTATTAATTTTCCCACCATTTTGCAACGTTGATCCTAGATATTTAAACTTGGAAACTTGTGGTGTGACGTCTTCACTTATACTCCTCTTGTCTTTTGTTAAAATTGTAATATACTATTTGACAACATGGAAAATCCAAACGCTATCTCCCTCTTCTGTTCCCTCTAGCATCTCACAATTAACAGTCAATACGCTTATTTTTATACCATGCCTTTCTTCATTCAGAATGGCCATTCAGATCTAAAAGGAATAAAAATTGTAGCACATAAAAAGATCATATACAAACAAGAGATAAAACGAGAACTAAACTATCAACCATGATCGTATAAAAAGAAAAAAAATAAGCATTTAATAATAGTTTGACCATAGCAGATAGAATGAAAATTACTGCATTTAACTTAATTTATTCAAGTTACTTTCCCACCTTTTCTATTTCTCGATATCCTGTCCAATAAAGTAAATGTACACATAAATTTAGAGAAGAAAAATAATTAAATAAAAATAAACAGAAAAAATAACCCTGTCACTAATTGGTGCCATTATTTCACAAGCAAATACTCATCTATTTGGAAATAAATTTTCTGCATAGAATACATCAACTACGAACATACCTCTAATGGCATAACTACGTTTTGAGAGAACTTTGGAAGCATAGAGCTGTAACACCTTTTGCAACATAGCCTCGAGCCCAGGCTTATCACCATCTTCCTTTGCCTGCTCATTATAGGCAATAAAAACAAACAAGTAATTCGTTATAAGTAATATTGCAGTGGAAAAAGGGGGAAAAGTGTGAATCACGTACAAAATACACATCGATCAAACATAGGAATTCTATGCAAATATCTCAAACGATATCCTATACTAGAACAGGAATGCACACAAAACAGAAATTATTGTAAAATGTAAGCAGTTTAATGTCCAAAATTAGTAAGTCTTAAAAATTATCCCAATTGTTGATGCAGCACACACTTGGAATCTTTTTATTACATTTTTTTAGGGTAACTTGGTACATTTCTTCACATATAAGTAACTACAGCAAGTTTTAAGAATAAGTACAACATAGGCAGTGAGGATTGGACAAAGTTTATTACTAGAGTATAAGGGTCTGTTGAGTATTGACAACTGAAATAATTGGAAATTAAATAAAAAGCAGTTAAAGCAAAAAGCAGACTTACTTGTCGTAGCTGTGCATTAACTTCTGCGAGGAACCCTTCATCCAGTTGTCCTTCTTGTTCCCTTTGACTTATTTCCTAATGATTGGGAGAACTTATATAGATAGCGGACTTGCTGGAAATATGTACAAATAACCAAAACAATCCACTAGCAAATAGAATAGCTTATCAAAATGAAGCTCTTCTTTAGAAATTATAAGGGAAGAAACCCATAAACAATAACAAATATCCACGATTTAGCATACACCTTGTTTACTTTTGAATTCCCAAATGACTATGGTGCTTATCTCAGTTAAGCTTGCATTAACAGGGGAGTAAATACATGGAGTTGTTTTAGATAAATTTATTTATAAGCATTCCTACAAGAAAAAAATAACATGAAAAAAATGGAATAGTTTCTCCATAAACTAAAAATTAACTCAAGCATAAGTTAATTTGTAGAAGTTCTCCAATATCAAAATATTATTTTAACTGATGCATAATTTGGTTTTAATTTATTAACAAGTTTTTTTCTTCTTCTCCTTCATGTGATTATGGATATGCACATACACAATTATTTACACATCACCCAGTTAATTATTGCCATTAATCATTTGGTCTCACAAGTCTAATCAAATTCACGTTTTACAAAACCTGAATGTGACTGAAAGACTCACAATCTAATCTGTATATCAAATGTTGGGTTTTAGAATGAAGGTAGGCAGTCAAAAATCCTTGCAACAATAAAAAAGTAAATAGAACGCAAAGTAAGCTTAATGTTTGGAGAAAATGCATGGAGATTTGTGAAGATAAGGAGTTAAAGTCATCTCATATTTTTATGGAATGAAATCATTATGTCGATAAATTGGCTTCTTTAGGATTACAGAATAAGCTTGAGTATAGATGGTATAGTACAATGCCATCTAGTATTGCTCTTTGAATTTTTCATGATAGGTTTCAACTCCCTATATTTCGCTTGGTTTAGGTTTTAGTTGGGAGTGTTTTCTGTATTTCCTTCTCATGGGTTTGGTTTGGTTCTCCCATGTCTTTGTTTCTTCTCTTTTTCTTTTATGGTATGTTTCATGCGATGACATATGATTATTGAATTCTAGGGTGACATACTAGCTGAGATGTTAGATTTCACAGTGATGCCTAGTATGAGTTTTTTTTAGAAAAAAAAGGAAGCTTAATGTTACTGCGCATGCTTAATGTTAATGACAAAAATAGAGTATTGTTGCCTGCTTTACTACATATGGAACTGAGGGGGGCACAGGGGAATAGTATAAATCTTTTAACAAAGTCCTTCCAATTAAATAGGCCAGTCTTGCTAAAATCAATGAGAAACAGAACGCACCTTTTCCATCAATGTTACGGCCTGTGGATCTCTAGGAGGCCATGGAATCTCTCCTTCCTCATTAATAACAGGTTTTAGTACTCCCTTCAATACATCGGTGGAAGAATCTATCTTCTCCTGCAAAGCATGCGCATGATAACAAAATTACTGTCACAAGAAGCTACAAAGATAACCAAACAAACTGTTTAACAATGTTCAGTGAATAGAGAGGGTTACATTAGTCTTATGCACCACACAATCCACCACACTCATGATCGATGTAGCCAATTCTTCATAATCTTTCTGAATAGCAATGACAAAAAACAAAAATAGTGTAATCAAAGAAAGACTGACCAAAGAAATATTTCGGAAAATTAGAAGTGTACTTTATCATCCTGTGACTTGCAAGTATCAGTCCTTGCCGCAAGTCGAACCCAAAAGCTAGGATTGAAAGCAAGAATGTTTTCAACAACAAGTTTCTGAAGCTGTTTGCAAAAAAGGAAAACAATGATGATGCCGTTAAGACAGTTTACTTAAAATCAATCAATCAAAATATTAAATGAGTTCAAATCACAATTCAGCTATAAAAGTTGGTTAGAATGAATCTTACTTCACGAGGATTAGCTTCTCTGAGCATATCTATGAGCCTATCCATTTCAACAGTCTTCTTAAAAGCATCCTCGGCTTCTTGATTGGCTGCACATATGAAAGTTGTCCTGTTTTTAGATCCAAACACGCCGATTCACTATTCTGACTCTCAATAGCTTAATCAGACACTATAATATATTAGAATAAACTATAATTAGAATACAACACTAGAAGTGAAAATAAACCTACACGTCACATGATACAATTAGGGGTAGCAAAAATATTGAACTGCACTGAGTTGGGTGCAATTAAATTAAAATTAAAAAATAGTTCATAGGAACGAGACTGAATTGAAAACAAATTGAGTAAATTGATCTAAACTGTTTCTAAATTTGGTGAACTTTATTTGAGATATTTGAACTGAAGTGTTTCTTAAACCAAACTGAAGTACATCTTTTACTCTAAACTGAACTTCATTTTAAAATAATATTTTTCAATTTCAGATTAGCACTCTTACTAGTAAACTTCATACTAATTAAATTGAATTGTGCCCAAAACAGTTCATTACACCTAAAAACATGTTTTAGATAAAATACTCACAAATATTGCAAAGCTACTACTAAATCCAAATACTGCAGGCTTTTACCAAATCTGACATTTTTTCTCTAAAATTCTTAACGCAGTCACTGCACGTATGTGTATAAAAACAGGTTTAAATATGAAATATGACCAAGATAATTCTTCATGAAGTTGAACTGCATTGCATATAGTCAATGACTAACTTTTTCAAATAGAAATAATTTATTCATCTTGTTTAACGTTTTGATATTGTTTATCATGCTTTATTGTTTTGTTTGATATTGTACAGTTAAACACAACAACACTTCCTTGCTTTTTTTCATTTCTGAACTGTCATAAAAACAATTCAGTATTTAAAACTAAACTAACAAAATGGTTTACTTCAGTTTTTATTTAAAACAGCTTAGTTTTTAAAAGTTTAATCTAGTGCAGTTCTTAGAAATTCAGTTCAATCCAATTATTTTTTACCACCCTATATACAATAGTTAATTGAACAATAATCACTGATCAGTGACAACGAACACGAACGGCTAATACCTCCTCTTTCTGCAACTCGAATTCCAAAGAAATGGCGTGAGCCTCAAGCTCAACGCATGCTTCCGAAGCTTCCAATCTTGCAATAGTGCACCCTATAGATAACACGATTTAACAATAAGCATCACAGAGGTTGAACTAAATAGTGCAAAAACATAAACACGAATTTGAAAAAAGTACCTTAGGGTTAGGAAAAGGAGATTGCATAGAAGCAAAAGCGGAGACACAAAATGCGTGTATTCTCATTCTCAGAACGATAGATAGCTACTTCAATGGCGGGAGAGAGAGATGCCTCTGCAGTGACGCTTCAAGTTTTACGCATCCAAATAACAACCATATACTTCATTACCTGTCCAAAATTTTCTTTATAATATTTAATTTTTATTGTCCATACAAAAATAATTGGTAGGCCCAAAATCTGTTTCCATGGTCAAGGCCATTTCCTTTTGCACCCCCCACAAATATTGAAATCTCTATTTTGCTTTTTAGTTTAAAGTTCTTTCTAAATTGTGGAATTTGAAAACTTGTCAATGCCCTTCAAAAATAAAAGTATACTAGATTAAATAATTTGGAAGAGTAATTTGAAAATAAATTTTCATTTCTAAATTGTATAATAAATTAGTGAATATTATATTCTATATTAAATAATATCCAAACTTTTTTTATGAAAAAAAAAAAATTAAGTTATATAATTTAAAAAGTACTTTCAATTTTTTCGATTTAAAATATACTTTGATATTCTACAATTCAGGATTTTTAGATTCATTTCGGATTATACAATAAAAATCAAATTCTAAAAAAAATAAGTTTCTTGATGTATAATTTAAAATTAAATATTTAATTTAAACTATATGATTAAAAATATTTTTGTGTTTTTTACCAGAATTTGAACCTTATTTCTTTTCCAAATAACTTTGTCACAGTTTTCTTTGACAAAAATACCTCGTGAAATATATTTCCTTAAGTCCCATTTTTTATAGTACTCAACGACGAAAGTTTCTTTGAGAATGAATAACTTACACCAAAATATAAATAAAAAATATTCAATAACTTATATGCAGAGACTAAATAGTGAGGAAAAAATGAAACAAAATTTAATAGCAACAAATAAAAGACGTTAATAAGATAAAATGTTCATATATCTATATATCAATCTTTTGTATGAATTATTTGCATTTTGCAAATTCTTCCTACGTCTCAGCAATTATTTACAATTTACATTATTTGTGTTTCTTTATATTGTTTACTTATAATTTATTTCAAAACTTTTTTTTTTTTTCAGTTTCAAATAGCATAGACACTCACGCGGATACTGATACGACACGAACACGAAGATACGTATAATATCTAAAATGTAGGATATGGATATACGAATATCTATATTATATAATTATGAATTATATAAATTGACAATAAAGATTTATGTGCTCAAGTATGTTCTATATTAATTTTTAGAGTAGAAAAATGTTTTTCATGACTAGTTCAAAATGATTTGTTTCTTATTTTTATAATCATAATAAAACTTTATACAATAAGTTTGAGTTTTTTAAAAAATAATGTATTTTTCATTTTTAAAATTGTTATTCTACATTCTTCACTTTAAATTCGTTACTTGAAATTTTAGCCATTGCACTCCTTTTATATTAATGTGTTTGTTTTTTAGATCATATATTCTTGTTAGAAGAAATATATAAAAAAAAATTGTTGTGGAGTTGATGGCTGTATTATATTATTTTTCTTATGAAGTTAGTTTTATTATAAATTACTTTTCAAGTATGTCCAAACTAAAAATCTCACTTGTCTAAATAAAAACAATTTACAATGAAAATATATTTTATTAAGTAAATAAAATTACTATATTCATTCTTCAAGTAAAACAATAATATAATATAAACATGAAATCTTAGATATACATGTTGAAGATTTCATATTAAATATATAAAAAAATATTTTATAATATATAAATTAACATAAATATGATTTTGAATTAATTTTATAAAATTAAATTATACTTAAATTTACTTCATAACATATTATAAAGGTAATTAAAATCTATCATAATTAAGTGGATTGAATAATGAGACCATAACTATAAATATTTAATCTAATATATAAGTTGAGAAAGTCATACACGTGAAAAAAGGATTTCTTCTAGGTCAATGTTATGCCTTAGTAAATTATAGCATTTAATTTAATCACATTCAAACCAATAGAACACAACACATTAAAGTGTTAAAGTTTTGGTTTTTGACTTTAAGTTTGAAGAGGATGTTATTAGAAAATAAAATCTTCAAGGTTTAATTAGGGTTGTTGATAAGTTGGATTGAGTAAAATTTAAACAAACTCATTATCTATTTCATTATAAGTTGAATTGAGTTGAATTTTTCTTTTTTTATTATGTTAAATTCAATTCAACTTACGTTAGATTGTTTTAGATTAATCGGATTAATATTTTGAAAACTTTTACTTTTATAATTTTTAAGTATTAATCTAATTAAAAAGATAACACAATCTTTTGTAAAAACTTATTCATAACTTAAAAAAATATATAAATCATAATAAAATTTATTTAAACTAATTCAACAAAAAAATATAATATGAAATTTTTTTGATAAAAGTTCTCATATTAGACATTATGAAATTTGACAGGTAAATTGATATCTTAAATAACAACAATCATCTTATCAGCACGTGCATTTATTCTTTTCACGAAAAATGTAAAAAATATTAAATCTGATTTTTACACAATAATTAAGACAAGTATTTCACCATTACAAAGCATAAAAGTAATACTAGTCATATCAATACATATAATACACTACAAGAAAATCATGAAATAAAAATCAATTTTAAAAACAAAAAATAATTAGTTGTTATAGTGACTAAATTAGAAACCATTATAAAAACTAAAAAAAAAAAGTTTATAAATTAGTTTATATTATTATTAAATGATTTCTAAATTGGTATCTAGTAAGTTACCAAAGTTTTTACTACCAGATTTAAAATATAAATAATTGGTAGTTAAAACCTTGGTATCTAATTAAATATCAATTTAAAAACTATTTAACAATAATAAAAATTAATTTAAAAATAAAAAAATAAAAAATAATTTTTAAATAATCTTTAGTTTAATATTATAGTAACTAATTATTTTTTATCTTTAAAAATATTTTTTATTTTATGATTTTCTTATAATGATATATAATTTCTCAATATGATAATCTATGATAAAAATATAAAAAAAATCAAATCGAACTAGTTATACTAAATTTATGACTAAATTAATATATTTAGAAAATTATTAAAAAAATGTTTGATGAGAGTCAATAATTGGTGATTGAGAAAGTGGAGAAATATGTGTTTCTTATCTTGTGCCCACCATTTTCTTCTCCGAAAGCTGCAAATCTCTTACAATAGTCTTTGAAAGATTGTGAAGCAAGATGATACGTATGAACCCTGCATATCGAAAAAAGTGTTTTCTGTCGTTTACTCTGCCGACTTCATTATTTAATCATTTTCCCAACTTGATTCTTGCACTTTCCAGATTTGCTTAATTCTCGCCTTCGTTTTCTCTATTATTATATAACTCAGGAGGATCAAACTCTGCAACAACCACTCTTAATTGTAGGGAAAGAAACCAGCAACAAAAACTTTGAATTAATAAAAATCAAAAGGGATGTTAATGCTCAGTGTTCAAACTATAATTACTTTATCTTATGATTTGAAACTTTGACAAGTTGTAATATAAATGATAATACAAACAAATACATGTAGTGTTAATAAAGAAAATTAAGAAAAATTCAAATGTTGGGCTTTATATAGTTTCAGAAACGATCTTGTATCTCGTGATTAAGAAATTTTCAAATATTAACCTAAATGTTTTTAGGGTTCATGTAAAAAAATCATCTCCTAAATAAGAGATAAAAATCATTAAAAAAAATAATTTTAATTAATGTTAGATCTCTAATCCATCTTTTATATAAATAATTTTTATATAGTTTATAATTTATTTATTTATTTTTAGTTGGTGTAAGATTTTTATTAAAATATAATTTTTTTATAAATATTTTATTTTAAGAATCTTATCATAAACTCTAGTACCTCTCCATTTTATATTGATTATACGGTAATAAAATATTAAGATTCTTTATAATAAGACTAATTCAAAGAAAAATTAAAAATAATATAAATATGTAAAAATCTTAAGAAATGCATTATTTATTATATTTATTAGCAAATCTCATGAACTTATTATAGATTAACCATATTTATGTATGAAAATCATTTAAACAAGTTTTATTTTTTATAATAATAAATATATGTTTGATAAGTTGATTAATTTAATATTTATTTATAATTTTTTATTAGTATAACAACATACTATTTAATTTTTTCTTTAAATTATTTATGAATAGATATAGTCTATTTTTTATATTTTTTTTAACACGTCCGTTTTAATTTAGTTTTTTCGTATTTTTATTTTAATAATATTTTTTTATATTATGATAGATAATTATTGTTTAAAGTCTTTCTGTAAAATAAATGGAAAATTAGATATGAAAACTTTTATTTAAAGAAAATACGGTTGAGAAACCAATTTTTCTGGCACAAATTTCAAAAGGAGATAAGTAAGAAAAGTCTAAAATTTCTGTTGCATAAGAATAAGTAAATGCATATTTTAGTATAATTATTTATTTGGTAATGTTAGCTGGGAATGACACCAGCATTTTGAATGTTAGCTGAAAAAAAACACTTTTTTACATTGACAAAGTTCCTTTTGGAGGCATGGTGCATCACAATAATTGATTTTTTGGAATATTACAATATGGGCAAGAAAAACGTGATTTTATATTGGAAAATGATGCTTTCACGATTTATAAAGTTATATATAATTTTTGTTATGTGATAAGTTTAAAAATAATATATATAATAAAAAGTAAGTTTAAAATTAAAGAATATAAAAAATATTAAAATAATAAAATTAAAAGTTATAATGTAATCGCATAAAAAAATGTAATTTTAAATTATAATATTATTTTTTTCAATGCATTGACGGAGACATTATGATTGAAAACAAATAATTCAATTTCAGATTCTTAACTCCTTTTAGAAAGACACATTGTTTGAAGCTTCTCTGGCCCTGCTTTCTTGTTTCGCCAAATCTTATCATTATTTTGCATTCTCACATGCAATACCACAAAATTTATCTAAAAGATAATTTAAAAAAGGATAAACTAATTTCATTTATAAAAAATATTATATTTTTTCTACTAAAAATTCTTTTGTGATAAATTGATTAAACATACATGAGCATTATGAATAAAATTTAGAGTTAAATATATTTTACTTCTTCAAGTATAGTCTGGAATTAATTATTTTTCTCATTTTTTTAATATTTATAATAAAGAAGTATTTACCAGTATTTTTTTATTTAATAAATAATATTATAACATTTGTAACATTCCTAGATTTTCACACATCTAAAAACTAAAAATCTGTATAAAATATTAAAATAAAAAATATAACATAATACAAATATATCCACCACTCCTTCTTAAAATATTACAAACATATCTCTCTTTATAAAACTTTAATATCTACATAAAATTAAAACAAATATTCAAATTTCAACTAAAATAATTTCATCATCCAGCTTCTCACTGAGGAGGAGCTCAATCACCTGTAACATCATCTGCTCCCGTGTA
>Ga0123342_1003123_pt1 | contig 26916 bp, 11 predicted proteins | sample Turbeawhitnodule_FD_89960 | JGI IMG/M metagenome (GOLD analysis project Ga0123342, IMG submission 89960) | Root nodule microbial communities of legume samples collected from Mexico - Turtle bean Mexico white nodule | ecosystem: Host-associated > Plants > Roots > Nodule | place: Mexico: Nepantla...
AAACTTTATTTAACCACTAAATAAATCCCAAATAAAGCCTTTTAAAATCAACCATATCTTAAAACAAACCACCCACTCTTAAAAAAAATCCCCCATTAATTATTTAAAAAAAAAAAAAAAAAAAAAACAAAAATTAAAAAAAAAAAAAAAAAAAAAGCAAAGTAAAATTTTTGAGAAGAATGAAGACAAAAAAAAAGAATAGAAGTATATTTTTGTTAATAACTATTTTTATTTATTCTATCTTGGTTTCTTATATGAAGAACTAAAAAATATTTAATGTTTTTTGACATTTTGTGCACGTTTTTAAATTAAGGAATAGAAGATAAAAACAAAATAGTTTAAGAACTATCAATAAATACAATGATTCAAAAATAAAAATAAATTAACCTGATCCTGATATTTTCTTATAGAAGAACCACACATTTTGTTGTTTTGAATGTCACTTGCTAGACAGAAGCACAAATCCATGAATTTACACGTTATCTACAAGTTATATGGTTGGCTAGTTTTTAAACTTTGAAGTGGATGAGGATCCAAAGATGGAGAGAGAAGATTACCCAAAAGAGTAGGTGACTTGGGCATTTGAATTTGACGTGTAGCACTATAATTTTTTTTGGTGGGAAAGCTCAGGATAATATTAATATCCTTGCCAAAAGTGAAAGGTATATCTAACATAAAAAAAATTATGTAATTTAATTTAATTTATCTAGTGTTATTTTAAAGAAATTATTTCTTTTTTAGGTAAAATCTTATACAGAATTTTCTATATATAAGTAGTTTAGAATAAATAAAAAATCTTCAAAAGTAATAAAGTAACTTTACACTTGTTTTATCCATTTGATACTCACAAAAATTATTATTTTATTATAAAAATGGTTGTTTTTAGTGTGAATTTTTTTTTTTATTCAACATCATATAACATAGTAACAAATGGACGGCTACGATTGGTTATGGTTCAGACAGTGGACCAGAGACTGAGAAAGAGACATGGAGGTAGTGCCGCGTTTGGACGCTTATAAACAGCAGGTTGGTTAATGGCCGTTAATAGGCTATCATTTCCTCCTTAACAAACTAAAGTCAAAATGTCTACTTCTTACCATTACTACACACTCTGCTTTTGGAGCAATAGTTTTTACAAAAATAATCAATAGAAGAAACGACAATTATCAAAAAGATTTCTTAGTTATGAGAAATGTAAGGACTTTAAATACTAGTGACATCAACAGAAAGTGACATTTATGTTATTTAAATGCACCACACATAATGATAAGTAACTTTTAAATATAAAAAAAATAAATTGTTACTTGAATTATCACAATTTTTTATAGAAGATATATTTAATAATTATATAGTTAAATAATCACTTGACGCGTGTAATTACTTTTTATAATAATATGTAAAAGTTAATATTGATTCTAGATTCTCTTCGGTAAAATATATATGAATTTAATATATTCAAAAGTTTTTAACATAAAATATAAGGTACACTAATAATACAATAAAAAAACAAAATAAAACCATACGACTGCTATCTTACTTGGTAGATAGAACAAGAATAATTTTTTTAAAAAGAACTCTAACTTTCTTTTAAAGAAAAACGAAATGATAAATATAGTTTTCAGGAAAAAAAAATAGGTTTTATTACTCAATACGATTTTGAAATGGGTCTCTAAACTTTTTTTTAATTAAATCTCTGAATCGTGTAATTTTTTAAAATGACTTCCTATTGAAAAAAACACATGCGAAAGCAACACATAATAACGAAAACTACAGAAAATAAACGACACAGGATTTAACGTGGTTCGGTCGTCAACTGCAACTTACATCCACACGGATAACTATTAGGTTCTTATTCTATCATGTTGTACGTCAATTACAAATACAATGATCTTTAAATAGAGATTATAAAAGGGACAATGATTAAGCACACTCATTAAACATGGTGTCTAGTTAGCCCAACCTAATTGGTTCTGACTTTATACCTAACAATCTCTTACTTGAAGCCACACAGAACAATGTTTACCTGAGTTTCAACTGTGTACAATAATTAAGTTCACTAACTAAACATGTGTCTAGTAAGCCTAACCCAATTGATTTTGACTTCATACCCAACACCTATGGTTTATAAAACTGTTATTTTGTAATATTTTAAACCGTAATAAAAGAAAAAAAAAATTAAGAATTGAAATTTTATAAACTGAAAACACATCTAAAAATCTGCAAATAATTGCGAGATGTAATGAATAATTTAACTTAACAATTACTTTAATATCCTCATATATGCACTACAATTAAGAAAGTGAATAAAATGTTAGAATGAAGTGTGACATTTTAACAAACTGAAACAGATAGAGTCAGAAAAATTGCCTTTGCATTTATGCGAGGATTCAACTTGAAGAAATGAAGAACACTGTAATTTCTGTTTTATCTGACAACATATAGCTGATATGATTTTTGAATTATGGTGGTTTCTTTCCTTCTGAGTGTTATTGTTTTGCCTAGGGCCACAGGAAAGAAATTCAAAAGAGAAATGATGTTATGAGAATCCAAGTTGATTTTGAAGATAGGGCAGTGAGAAAATGCCAAAAGGGTGCATGTGCAGCTGCTACCTTGGCGACTCTTTAAAGTACTCACAAATCGCTTTCAAAGGCCAAATGGCACATACCTTGGTTTGAGTTAAGCATTGGTAAACACACAACAAACTACACGCATGCATGCATGTTAATTATGTGCAGCAGCTGCATTCTACCATAGCTTAGCAACCACTGATTTCAAACCCATTGTCTCAAACACTGCTTTTTTTTCTCCCATTCTTCTTCATTTGTGGAGCTTAGACGATAACCCACAGAAAATTTTAAATAATTGAATAAACTAGTAAATTTATTCTTGAAATGAGCAATTTTGTTGCAATAGGAAATGACAACGAGGGGTGAATTCTTTTTTCTTTTTTTTTTTAATCCTTATCACAACTGCATGTTTAGAATTTCAACTCGAAATTTAATAAAACAATATCATGATGATGTGCCCAATAATGATCAATCTATTTTAAGATAATTGTGTTTTAAAGTTTTTACTCACTGATTAAGAAATATTTCAATTAGTAATATTAATGGTTCCGGTAAGATTTGAAGGGACGAGATTTTTACGTGGTAATTCATGGGTCAGGTTTTTTTTTTTACTTAACTCTGGTATTCTGGATTTTTTTTTTTCTTTTGCTTAAGTCCTTGGTGTCACGAATGATTAGAACAATTCAAAATGGCCCAATTTTCTTAAGTATAGTTAATAGTCATTAATCATGTTTAATTGATCTCTTAACCTTGTCACGATAGGTCGAGGATAGGTCAAAAAAATGTGTATTTAAACTCTTGACACATATTAATAAAATAATATTCTTAATTTTTCAACTTCCATGTGTCTCCTCAATGTTTATTTACTCTTAATTAAGTAAGTAGATTATTGAGAATCATTTAGCCAATATTTACTCTAATGGGATGGAAAAAAAGTCCATAATAAGACAAAAAAAAATGTTTTGTTGAAAAAATAACTTGCAACAGCTCAGAGGATTATTGTTTTTGAAATAAAAATAAAAAACTAAAAGGACAATTATTTTACAATAGGAAGAGTAACAATATGTAGTTATTTACAAAAAGGTAATTTTTTTGTTTTGATAGGACCACAATTATTATATAAAGTGTTAATAGTGTCTAAGGATTTTTATAAACAAAGTTTGTAATTTTTAGGAACTAACTTTAATTTTATTATAAAAAAAACTAATGTATTTAGTTAAATTTCTTGAGGACAAATTTAGGATTTCACCAAAATTACCAATTTTTATATATTTATTTTCTTTTTATCTGCTGCCTATTCAATGTGCCCTTTTGTAATGATGTGAGTGCAAGTTGCCAAAGAGGAATGACATTAAATGGGTTGGGTTATCACTGACCAAATTCCAAATTAGGTCACACAAGTTCATCCATTGCAGTACTTGTTGCCTATCATTCCAAATTAATATATTTAAAAACCAAAAATAAAACACCATACCCTATTTTGACCTACTAATCATGGTGGATTTTTTTCCTTCTTCTCTAAATTTACAAATACTTTCATCCTTAAGACCTAGATTAAGCAAATAGGTTAGTTAGCAAAGCATTAAACATATTTTATATGCAAAAATGATATTGAGAGAATTTCAGATGATGTTGGAAAACAAGAAGTAGATTTGGTTATTTTTTATTGAACACCTGTTTCACTTGTATTTCTGTAGACTGATTTATTATAAGTCGTGGTTCATTAAAGTGATTAAGAAACACTAATGGCGAGAATCGCGGTTTAAGATCATTCCCACGTAAAAATCTCAAATCAATTTTATCGTTTTCCATGCACATCTTATCATCTAAGATTCATTTAATCACACACTAATCCACCATAAATTATTTGCTTGACAGATAGTCAAATTCAAAATCCAGCTGTATAGAATGATAACTACTTAAACATTTCTGACTAGTACATATTTTTATTTTCTTTAGTCTTTTTATTTGATTTAAGCTTTACAATTTTCATTCTCATTGTTTTCTTCCCCTATATTAAATAAAGGATTACTTATTATTTATCTTTTAAAATAGTAATTACTCAAATTATTGAGATAAAATATTTTTCCACAAAATTATTCTCGATAAGACTTAATATATATAATATTATCTTTCTTAATACATATATATATGACATACCGAGAAGATATGTTTCCATTTTTTTAAAATAATAAAATTTTTAAGATGTGTTAAAATATTAGGAAATAAAATATATTTTATATTGAGTGAGGATTGGTAGCTGTGTTAATTGAGCCGTTGAAGGCTTCAACCCGAAAACCAAGAAGCTTTTAATAATTAATTAATACACTTCTCTTTCATTGGAAATGTTTAAGTTACACTATTTAAGTGAAAGGTAAAGGTAAAAGAGTAAATTTTTCTCACTTTTTTTTCTTGAGAACAAGAATGGAAAAATATATAAAAAAAGAAAAGAAAAAAGGAGTGTTGTTGAACTTTGTTTGGAGAAGTGATGAGGCATGTGCAGAGTTGCTTTTTTGTAGTTGGGAATAGAGTGATGAACAATAACAGGACATGTTGAGTTGAATAGCGACCGTCCGTGAGTGCAAAGAAGACCCACAAGACAAACACAGAGATATGGCCACATATAGGGGCATGTAGGTGTGAACCTATCTATTTTATATGTTTTATTTCAGGAATGTTACTTCCCTTAAACAACCACTTTCCAAATACTTACTTACTCCTCACTCAAATATTAATTTTTTTGTTACGTATATTTGTAGTATTGAATGTTACACTGGAGATCCTTATACTACATTTTATTATATAAAAGTGGGTGTAAATCTCATTTTGTGAATTGATTTTATAAAATTAAGTTAGGCTTAAAGTTTACTTCTTAACATGGTATCAGAGTCATTTTTTAGCTCATCTTAGCAAGAATTTGTTGGGTTTATCAGGCACCCGCTATCGAGCCATCCATAACATATATTTTCATGTACGAGTTGATAGTCTCGACATAAGCTAGGTGTGTTGGAGATCCCACATCGATTAGAGATGATGACATTTCATTGTATATAGTTATATATAAATGGGTGCAAATCTCACCTTATTAGTCAGAACCAGTTTTTATGGAGTTGAGTATTGAAAATATATATATATATTATATTATATGCCATCAGATAATTAAAATATATTATTATGAACTTCTTTGGTGGTTATGACCATCTGCAAAATGTACAAGCAACTTCGTTTATTGGTGACCTGTTATTGCAGAATTTTTTATATGAAATTTTGTTTGTTTTAAAGTTATAAAAATGTGTTTTAATATAAAGTGTAATTTGAAAGAATTGAAATAAATATTTTGATTACAATGAGTAATTCGTTAAACTAATTGGATAATCCGTTGAAACTTTTAAGTTTCTAAAATTAAATTATTTTAATATTTTTTATAGACACATAATACGATGGTGGGAAGATTCTCAAGTGGCTTATGATCAACTACAACTAATCATAAAGTTAATTTTATCCTTAGGTAACAATGCCGCACACAGTGCACCAGATTCATCCATGCTTGTGCACCGGATCAAAACAAAAAAACAAAAACATTTTGACCAACACTTCTACGATAACATTTATGTTGGAGTTTTAGGGTGTGTAAAAATTATATATTGTATAAAAACAGTAAATTAAACTCATTACGACTTTATAATCTAATTGCATTCTCATCACGTTTAATTCAATCACATACAACATCAAGATTGAATATGCTGTCATATTGAACAAATTTGCCCACTTACACAACACATAATGCACAAGGATAAACTTATTATAGAGGAGGAAATGTAGAAATTTTAAGAAATGTTAATTAAAAGTAATTTAATTATCAACAAATTATAAAATTATTTGATCTTCTGTTCATAATGCATATCACCATATTATGCAAACTCAATTTCATGAAAATCATATTATGCAAACTCAATTTTATGAAAATTGTAAGTGAGTTGGCTCCATGAGCAGGAGATTGAATGAAATAAGTATTGTCTAGTAGACTTTCACGTGAATTATCTAATAGATCATCTAGTAGACACGTTCTTGTAGAATCATCTAATAGATATTCTATTAGTAAGAATTAAAACATAAGCAAGAACAAGAGTAAACAAGAGATCAACACAGGAATTTATCTTGGTTCAACCAAATTTAGACTATATCTAGTCCTCTTAAGCAACTACTTAAAAACTTTCACCAACCAACTGGTTATAACAAGTAGTCTCCCCCTCTGGATTATCTTTAGGTTACACCTTCTTAACCTTTCCTGATATTAAGAACCCTCAATAGAAACAAAGAACACTCTTAAAAATAGTACAAAGAAAGCTCACCTAGTGAAGAGTTACAATGATTTTGCACTCAACCTAAAAGACTAAATGCTTTAAAAAAATATATTAAACGCTCATTGCAACTCTTTATATGTGTACTTGGACACCTGAACTAGTTAAGTTTGGATATTACAATACCTCCGTCTTTTTCGTGCTAGATGCTCAAAATAGAAAACTTGGATTTATAATCTTTCAAAAAAAAAATTGCTTCAAATTTGTTTAAGAAACTAATTTGAAAGTATTTTTAATATGACTTAGCAAAAACAAATCAAAACATAATAAAAAAAATTGTTTCATTCCAGATAACACATGATACGAAAATAGGGTACTTGAGATTTTCAATTTATTCAAATTGCTTATGTTTAAAGAAGATTGAGAGATATTCACAATTAATTAGATAATATATTTCCAAAATTTATGTGAGTAAATTTGTTTAGGAAAAGATGGATTTTTAAGATAAACGAAAAATAGGGTCGAACCCTAAAATAAAATCTCTATAATTGAACACGTTTTTAGAAAATATATGAACTCAAAAGATTTGGTTTAACATTTATAATCAAAACCTATTACTCATTAAACACATGCGTCAAACAGTTTAGCATGAACAAAATTGTAGATGCTTGAATGGTCTACTTTATACTATAGTTGTGCAAAACATTGTTATAACCAAGTAACACATTCATTCTAAATTATGTTATGCACTTTTATCATGTTGTCTAATGAATATAAGTTGTAGAAACTCAAATCTTCTATCATGAACTTATATTGTAGATGTTAAAATCGTCTCTCGTAATTGATACTACAATTGTAGAAACATTGCTTAGATATTTCAATATGTAACTAATCCATCCATTTAGTTTTTGTTATCATTAAAACATAAGAATGTAAGGACCACATATTATATCGTGGTTATTAGACTATGTAATGTCTCAACAGACCGAATAGTCGATGATGAAACCATATAAGGGGCTTATCAGACCATCCAAGGGCTTGGTCATTACACCGTCTAGAGGCTTGGTCATGAGATCTTCTAATAGCCTGATCAAACCATCTAATGGACTGATCATGAAACCACTTAGGGCTAAACAATTTTTACTTTTGGACAATCAACATAAACTATTTTTTTATTATAGTCATCATATTCTAAACTCTCAGGAAATGTCTATAATTAATTATATTAATGATACGTGTGGTTTTTCTAAAAATAGATATATGTCAATGTTTAGCTGGATAAGGTTTGAAATACCTTACATTTGTATGGATTAATTGACTCGTTTCCATCAACTAGTGTGAAAACTCATGGTACTGGACTAACAGTCTATCTAACACACTCACAACTTATATCCTGCATAATATCCCTCCTTGATTATATTACATAAATGCTCTAATTTACCTGCTTAATATCTCTTATTATATTACATAAATGATCTAATTATATTACATAATACTTTGATTTATATACATGATATTTAGATTTTTTGAAAGGATATTCTAATATGCCACATTAAAACCTAGAGAAACCAGGGTCAAAGATCCAAGCACATGAAGGCTTATGAATACATGACCACTCACAGGGAGTAGTCTGAACTCGCATCTTTACACTATATTCACTACATACACAGTATTTGGTGATCTTACTGACTTGAGCTTTGGAGTGTCATCGCAGGAGGAGTTCTCATCGTTCCCTGAATATTGAATCACTAAAGCATGAAGGGAAACTGCTAGTAGCTCATCCAAATTTCGACCGATCTCGATCTCGAACCGACGAAAATAGTTTCTTAAAAATGTTACATGTTTCTCCACATTGGATTCACTTCTTTGATGAGTTTTTTTCTTATATATGTATGCATATATGTACATATATATAATATGAGTTTTTAAACTAGTAATGCACTTCTTTATTTTTTTTTTCCACCAAATATCTTTTCTCTTCCATGCAAAAAATGGCTCAAAGGGGAAATGATTTAGAAATCTAACACTTGTCTTTCTTATGCATAACACCTCTTTTAATATTTTTAGTTTTAATGATTTTAAAGTTTTGTGAATCTTCTTTCTAGTACATTCTCTGCTTCAAGAATAAATGATATCCTCCTCCTTGCATTTGTTTGATTTTTGTCTTTGGATGGAGAATGAAGAGATATGAGTTGCAGAAGCTTCAAGAAAATCAAGAGAAGTTTTGATGCAAGGAAATGAAAGAAGGTGAAAGTGTTAAGTGAGAGGTGACACCAACTCACTAGAAAGGAGATTTTTAGTTTTAAATAAATAATATTTTTTTTATAATTTATTCTAAAGATTTGGATTTTTTGTAATATATAATAATAATAAAAATTTAAAGAATAAATTATTTTAATAAATAATATATTTATTTTTGTTTTATTTATATAAAGAATGTTTTGTAATCATTTTAAGACATGACAGTAGTTTTTATCTAATTATTAACATCACCAAACCTTTGGGCCTCTTTCCTAGGCTTGTGTGAAAGTCTCCTTCCCCTAAGTTTTCTGTTTTAAAAACGGACAGTGTAGCAGCAAAATTAACAGTAGCTTTTAAAACAATTTAATTAATCCGTTTTATTTTTTATTTTATCGTTTATTTACTACTACTACTATTATTATTATTATAATTATTATTATTATTATTATTATAAACACATTTGTGTTTGTACATATTCTTATAAAAAATGATATAATTTAAAAATATAAAAATAAATATATTTATACTAGAAGAGTTAAACAGTTATAATTGAGTTAATATTGCTAAAACTTATGCAATTATGTGCTTTATTGTATAATAAAATTATTTTAAATTAATAAAGGGTAAGATAATCTTATTAAAAACCAGTTACAAATTACTTATGTCATTTTCATTGTAAAAACTATTATATCTTCTCTTAATTTAATTTTTAAGTTCCATCAGATATTTTTATAATTTTTATTTGAATATAACATATCATAAGTTAAATATGTTTTCAAGACTATATTCCTTATTTTATTGACTCACAAATCTCATCTAAAATTTAGTGTCTTAAATTTTACCTCATGTTATCATATTTTTATAAGAAAGTCTTATAAAATCTAAGTACTTGTATATATGTGCATGATCCTTAATCAAAATTTGCTTAGACTACTACTTTATTATCGTTAAAAAAATTAATTAAAGTTAATTGTGTTTATAAAGTTAGAAATGGTAAGAGAAGTTGTAAGAAAATGGTTAAACAACCCACATTATTAATTGCTATAAATTATTATTATTATTATTATACGAATTTTTCTAATAGATAAACATACTAAAAAAATGAATTTTTCTAATAGATAAAACATACTAAAAAAATTTTTTTTTTCATAAACTAAAATTAATTTATGCATAAATTAAAAATAATAATTTATAAAATTATTTTAAAATTATTTCTACAGCATAATTTATACACAAGTAAATTTTAACTTTTTCTTAAAAAAAAAAGTAAATATTTTTTTTATCTTAAAACTAGTTATAGATTTTTTCTATTTTCTAATCGTCTTTTTAATATCATAATATATAAATATAATATGATTTTTTAAGTAGTGATATATATAAATATATATAAATAAATCATTTAATTTTTTTTATATTTTTATAATTAAATTTTAAGTTTAATTAAGTTTTAAGTTTCTAATAAATTTAAGTATTTTTAATTTTTTATTAATTATTTTTATCTATTGACTACTTAAAAATTTTATATTTTTTAATCGAATTCTTGTAATTTAGTATTTTTTTAGTTGTGTAATTATTATTTTGTCTTATCATCTTACTTACTTGTCTTCACATATTAAAAATATATGATATTTTGTTTTTAATAAAACAATATTACAATTAATAACAAATTATTTGTTGTTTTCATTGAAACCATATTAGATAACAATGGATCATCGTTGTCACCTACCTATATCATATAATATCTCAAAATATATCTCTTTTCATAAGAATTTTAATATTTACATAACATTTAAAACAAAACATTTCAAAAGAAAATAAACATGTCATTATGCTCACTGTGAAGCTCTCTCACCTGCACTCTCACCTACTCCCGTGTAAATACACGATCATCACAAATAAAAAAACAAAACACAACAAACAACATGGTAAGCTATATATATATATATATATATATATATATATATATATATATATAAAATTTTAACTTCAATCAACAATCATAAAGTCATCAACTCTCATACATTTTCACAAAACCACCAAGTTTCTATGAAATTCATCATTCACATTAGTTATATTAGACTTCTACCGACCCATATACTCACCCACTCTACATTTGCACTTGTTATACTATCTCACTATGAATCCACACAGCTATGCTCATAAAAATCTCAATGTCTTCAATAATCTCATAAGACAAGGTTAATTCATATGAATATGAAAGACCAGGTTCTTTTTCACACTCCAGCCAAAATCATATGAATCTCCTTCGACTTTCACCACCTGAATAACTTCATATATACGATTTCATTAGAGTCATGATACCTCCTTCTAGACGCATCACTAGTCAATGCACGTCCTAACAATCTCAACACGATATTTTTTTTCCTGAAAATACTATGTCTCGATCTCAACTTCATAATTCACATCTCACATTATACAAAATTACATCATTTAATCAAACCAAAACTTAGAAATTCAAAACACATCCTATCTATCCAACAAATCACATAAACATCCTATTTATATATATATATATATAACACAATAAAATCTTGCATAAAATTAAAAACAATAGAGCAGGAATAACCCAATCTTTTAAAAGCAAAAATAAAATTTTAAGTTTTTTTTAGGCTAGCTTGAGCAAAAAAACATCTAGCTTAAGTGAGAATGGGCTTGCTTAACCGAAAATGGGTCTCGAATGAGAGAGATTCCTTCTCGCTTGAGCGAAAACGGGTCTAGAACTCACTGTCCCAAGCTACCTCGAGTGAAAATATTTTGCCTAAGCAAAAATACCTCGCTTGAGCGAGATATGCATATTAAGACTGCATAAACCTGTTAAATTTTTTTGATTTTTCAACAAAAATTACATTCAAACTCATATTTTTATAAATCTAAAACATTAAAACGATAGTTCTTACTCAGAAATATTCAAGCACTCTCGTTGAGCTATTATGTCAACCTACACTACAAGAAAATTATTAAATAACAACCAAATTTAGAAACAAAAAATAATTAATCACTACATTGACTAAATTAGATACTATTTTAGAGACTAAAAAATTATTCGTATGTAAAGGGATTTCTATTATTAATAAAAAATTATAAAATGGTTTCTAAATTAGTATCTAAATTAGCTACCAATGTTTTAGTTACTAATTTTTTGAATTCTAAATTAGTCTCTAAAAGACTAATAGCGACTAATTTAGAATATAAAGTAGTAAGTAGGTAAAACCTTGATAACTAATAGTTAGATACCAATTTAGAAACTATTTTGTAAATTTTTATTAATAATAGAAACTAGTTTTAAATACCAATAATTGTTTTAGTTTATAAAATGGTGTCTAATTTAGTCAAATAACAATTAATCATTTTGGTCTCTAAAATTAGTTTCTATTTAATGATTTTTTTGTAGTGTTATACATGTACACATATATATATGCTCTTTAAACCAAAATCATTCAAAATCAAACAATCAATTCTCTTCAAACATTACACTTTAAGTGATTCAACAAACTATTAAATACATTTATTAACTCATTCAAATCAAAACCAATATGAATTCTACAACATTTACCATATCTACAATTTCACAATCCAATCTCAATCAAATTCTAATATACTAAAAAAACAAGCAATCCTATAAGAAAATTTGAAACTGGTGACCACATCACCCCCACATCCAAATCTTCTAACCTAGGGTTCTATTTAAAACTTAAACTAGCTTCCCTTACTTAAGTTTAAGCAAATGCTCACTAAAAGTTCCAACTCCTACAAACCCCAAGGACAACTTAACCTGCATCAACATAGTCTTAATCCTAAAGCTTAAAGCGTCACATGCAAAAACCTATACTAAAGGCAAACATAACCAAAACAACATTGACTCAAAGGAAAAGGAGTGAGATGAACTTACTTTATTTGAGATTTTGATCGAGAAGTCTTGTGGGGATCGTTGTCAAGAGTCCAATGGCGGACTCTGATCGTAAATTTGATGACCGAGGAAGTTAGAATTTTGGAGAGAAGGTAGAGAAAGGAAAAATGAAACTTATAGAGAGACAGTGGTTCTTTTAAAATGAAACCTGAATAATTGAATTTTCTATTTATATATTATTTTTACATTAATAATAAAATATTCAGGTATTATTTAAAATATACTACTACTACTCTAAAGTTGTTTTCTAGATCCTTACAACATTCCATTTGTCGCTATGTGGAAGCCATCAAAGAACATGACAATTTTATTATCCAACATGCATTCAGTTAAAATAATAAAAGATTCACTTTTCGTTTTACATTAATTAAAATATTGTTTTATATTAATTTCAAAATCTCGCACTTATTGTATAGATAAGTAAGCAAAATGACATATAGATAATTGACACGTTACCTAGTTAATGAAAAAAATTAAAAGATGGAGTTTTTTTAATAAAGATTCATTTGAAAATATCCAAATTTGAGAGAGATTTGAAATTTAATTAAGACTAAATTTTAAGAATATGTGTGCTATTTTCTGGGTATGTTTTATTTTTTTTCTATTTTATTTTTAATTATATTTTAAAATTTTAGTATTTTAAATCTCAAAACTATTATTATGATACATAAACAACATAAAGAAAAAAAAGAGAAAAATAGTAGTAATAAAGCACTAATCTACTTAACATAAAAAAAGACATCATTATTCTAGAATATAATTTTCCTATTTTCATGCAACTCTTCGATTTATATTGTTTTTCAACATCATTTTCCTTCAAATTATAAATTATCCATCAAATACAAAAATAATAATATATTTTTTTATTAAGATATATTAAATTAAAATAAATATAAATACTAAATTTAGACCCATTAAAATAAATAAGATAGTATGAAAAAATATGGGTTCAAACTTTTTAAACATGTATTTATTCTAGTAATTAATAATACGAGTAGATTTTATACTTCTTTATTGTTAAATTCTTGATTCTTAAAACCTCTCAAATTTATTCCACATCTTGATAAGTTCTCAAGTCTCATCATTCCTTTTATCCAAAATATACTCTTACTTAACTATAGTACTTATCATTATTTTCTTAGGTTGTAACACGTGTTACTTCCTTTGTTTATTTTTTCAAGTATAGAGAACTAAGAAAATTTAGTTTCTTAACTTTAGTAAAATATTCATAAAATTTTCTATTTTAATTTTTTATTTCGACTTTACAAGACATTCACATATATAAACTAGTTAAAAATTATATAAAAGATCATAAGAATATAAATAAAAAGTAACTAATATTGTCTTAAATTTTAAAAGTAAAAATTAAATAGATTTTTTATAAAAATATAACACTTAAAAATGGACGAAGAGAATAATGATTTTAAAACTCTAAATAGTAACTAAAAATATTCTAGACCAACTATGATATTTATATTTTTTAAAAAACACTGCACCGTTTTAAACGTGTAACTTTTTCAGTAAGGTTACTAAAATTATGTTACTCTTCTAACAAATATATTATATTTGTTAAGATAAAGGGCAACTCATATTTGGGAACAAATCAATATTATATTGAAAAATAAGACTGTCCAAATGATATAAGATTATAAAATGGATACTGTAACTAGAAATTAAACTTTTTTTTGTTTTACTTCTAAATCCCCATAAATTTTTCTTGTGACAACATTTTCCGTATGAGAAAAAAAAACAGAAAAAAAAGTTGAAAAAGCGTAGGCAAAAGGGTATTTGCGGCAAATGGAAGATGCTTGCATGTGGCAATGGCAGAATAACTTAAAACCGCTATGTCCCACATTGATTTCGTAGATTTTCCAGCAACGAAAGCTACAAAACCACACGGCTTCAGCTACAAAACAGCTTTTAGTAGCTTCAAATGTGGGCCCCATTCGCAAATTGCACTGTTTTAAAGTGTTTCAGAAACCGCTTATAACCTCTGCAGTTTTTGGTCCCAACACTTTTAAAAGCGTTAGTTAAAGCTATGGCTGACCCTATTGCTTATGCCTATAAATTGAGTGCCACACCCCTTCACTTTTCCTTCACTCATCCACATTCCAATTCAAGCTTCTCTTTCAAAGTAATTGCAAATTTGCATTGCATCATGTCAAGTATTTGGTGCACATTTCTGGCTAAATGTTGCATGCAATTTCAGAGAAGCATTACTAGAAGGAGATGAAATGACTAATTGTTTTGTTTTGGATTTGTTCAGGAAAATGGCTCAATTTTGTTTGCTGATCTCGGTGGGGCTCCTTCTCACAATGTTCTCCTCTGCCTACGGCTATGGCTATGGTGGAGGCTGGGTTAATGCACACGCTACCTTCTATGGAGGGAGTGATGCATCTGGAACAATGGGTATGTAGAAAGTTAAAGCATTATGAAAAAGATCCATTTTTTTTTGTGGGGGATGGGTGGAATTTGAAATTTGTTAACTATTTAAGGCCTAATGAAGTAACTCTTTTGACTGATCTGTTTGGTAATGAAATTGGTGTAGGCGGGGCTTGTGGGTATGGGAACCTCTACAGCCAGGGGTATGGAACAAATACTGCTGCTTTAAGCACTGCTCTGTTCAACAATGGTCTGAGCTGTGGTTCATGCTATGAGATAAGGTGTGTGAGTGACCACAGGTGGTGCCTTTCTGGCTCTATTTTGGTCACAGCAACCAATTTCTGTCCTCCAAACAATGCCTTACCCAACAATGCAGGAGGGTGGTGCAACCCTCCTCTGCACCATTTTGACCTCTCTCAACCTGTCTTCCTGCGCATTGCACAATACAAAGCTGGAATTGTGCCTGTGTCCTACAGAAGGTAATAGCAATTTTCTCCATTTTTTGTTCTTTGTAGTTTTAGCAAACTCAACCTACTTTGCCCTCCTGTCACCTTCAACTTTTCAAAAAGGAGTTTTTCTTCAACTTTTTTTTAACTCAAGTTCTTGGAAGTGTCCCTGCTTTCTCTTTCCAAGTGGTAAATGACCAAACCACTTTCTTCTTAAAGTTGGCAACTTTACAGTGAAATTACTGTTTTCCACCTAATGGGTTAATGTTTAAATTTTTAAGAAATCTGATTTCTGTGTACTATATAGAAATAACACAAATTATGCTATTGGGTACGGTTTAGTTTATTCCACAGAGGCAACAAGAGTAGCATGGTTAATTTTTCTTTGTGTGGATTTTGTGTAGGGTGCCCTGCAGAAGAAGGGGGGGCATAAGGTTCACAATCAATGGTCACTCCTACTTCAACCTGGTCCTCATAACAAACGTAGGAGGTGCTGGGGATGTGCATGCTGTGGCCATCAAAGGGTCCAGAACTGGATGGATGCCAATGTCCAGGAACTGGGGTCAGAACTGGCAGAGCAACAACTATCTCAATGGCCAAGGCCTCTCCTTTAAGGTCACAACCAGTGATGGCCACACAGTGGTGTCCTACAATGCTGCCCCAGCTGGGTGGTCCTTTGGCCAAACATACACTGGTGCTCAATTCCGCTAGGAACCATAATCATTCACAAGACCAAGTTCCAAATATTTAGATACACCACTATATATAAGAGTATATGTTTCTATAATTTCTCAGTTTAAGTGTTAGTATAACTCAATAGTATACTAGGGTATTACATAGTATGCTACTTGGTGGAGGGGTGGGTGGGACAATTGGCATTCTTGGGATCATAAAATGGTTAAGGCTTATTTTAAGCTGGCTCTTAATCATAAGGGGTTCCCCATTCTTAGGGTCTTTTTTACTATTGGGGTATTTTTTTTTTCATTTTTGAAAGCTTTTTCAACCTTTCTGCAGCTGAAAGCTAGCAGAGATGGAGTTTTTTTTATATATTTTATGTAACCTACTAAATTGGAGGAGGTGGACTATGTTGTACCACCCGCCATTAGTATTTTTTACACCATTGTGATTTTCAGAAACATTGTTGCTTACTCATAATGTTGTAAGCACCCTTGGTTTCAAGTATATGTATTTGTTGTATCCAACTTTCATAGTGTTTTAGTATGTATTTGGTTGTATTGAACTTTCAAAGTGTAAATTTCACTATTTCTACATGTATGGAAGGTTGCTGTAATTTACAAGTACTATATGTTCCTTCTCTTTAGTTTATTCTGCCAATTATTTTGTTCTGTACATGGAAAGGGATGTATATATTCTGAAATCTAACACTGATGGGAAGTTATTTTATTAATTAAGAAAAAAAAATATAAATTGTAATGTAAAAAAGTTAGCAATTGAAGCTTTTAACTTTTGAAATTATATAGATGATATATTATCAGAGGTTAATTTATTAACTCATTTTAGAATATTTCATTTCAAAACTGCCTTCAAAGAAAAGTATCACAAAAATTACAACAATCTTTCATTTCACACTTGTGCTATTGCTAATTGCATATATAATTAATGTGAGTGGATGTTTCAGATATCTTTTGGTTTTGTTTTACTCCGTTTTAAAAATTATAATATCTAACTTTTAAAACTGATAGAAATATGCTAACTTTTAAAACCACATCATAAGGTGAACAAACGATGCAAATGTTTTTTTTATGGAGTTTTAAACACCTTGAAGGCGTGAATGGTTAAAGTAACCACCAAGTTAGCTAATATTTAATGTTTGTAAAGACTAATTGTAATAATTTTATTATTATTTTAGTAGTGGTTTCAAATAATACATATTAAAGCCACAAAATCTCCAAGGTCATTAAAATATGCAAATATTGTGTCCACTTTTAAAGTCGGCCAAAGTTTAAAAAATAATTTTATATATATATATATATATATATATATATATATATATATATACACTATTATTCAGTGTACGTTTCTGCATTTCAATCATATAAAATCCAATACTTCATGCTTATATTTATCTCACATTATTTCTTAAAATAATCTTACTAAAATATATATTTTTTCATTTCCTGAAAATGCTTTCTGAAAATAATTTGAGAAAAAAATTTAGGACACCAATTATTTTTGAGGACTTAATATTTCCAAGAATTTGTTTGAATAAAGCTACGCAAAACGAGAAAGAAAAAAATAGAATAAAAAGTGAAATTATTTGGATTTAGTAAAGAAAAAATAGTAGAAAGTTTGTAAATAAACGTGATTGAGATATGATTGATCATGGATTGAGTTAAAAATAACAATCTATTTTATTTTTTGTAAACCAAAGATTTTATAACCCGGCTTGATTCATTATAGTTAGTGAATTAGGATTCACTAAAATATATTTTGTTCATTTAATTTATTTTATATTTTTATTGTAGCATAATGAATATGAATTGAATCAACTCATCTATTTAATCTATTTATAGTCACATGTCTAAACCTATTTTGATACCTCTAGATAAAAATAAATAAAGTGTTATAACATAAATAAATAAATAAAAACAGAGAATAGCTTGAGACTACTTTCCAACCTCACCTAAAAATAGTGCCAATTAAATTAATTGGCACTAATTATTAGTAACACACTTTTAGCATATGTATGTTTTTTTCAAGGATTAATGTGGATCCCATTGATTTTTTTTTTTTATAATTCGTGTACATAATTAAATGAGGTTCGTTAAATTACGACCAATAATGGTGTGTTATCAGTATTTTTCACCCAATAATTTAAAAGAGTGTAAAATATATGTTAAGGCCTTTTTAATAAAAGAATTTGCGGCCCGAAAAACAATATACAAAAGAAAAAAAATGTTTCCAAATTTGGAGAAAATTCTTTTTGCACCTCTATAGTTTTTTTTTTTTGGCATTCCCATATTTTCAAAATTATCAAAATTACCTATTCTAAATTTTACAATTCTGTTTTCAATCCAATTCAGAATGTGAATTGCATTATAGAATTTCTTAAGAACTAAACTTAATTTTATAAAATTAACTTATAAGGTGAGATTTGCATCTATTTATATTTTATGAAATATCATAATTCTTAGTTAATAACAAAATTTAAAATACAAATTTATACTTTAGATTCATTTAAAATATAAATTTTGATTTATATTTTGAATTGTAGAATTCATAATATAATAATCCAAATTTCTATAATCGTTTTCAATAATATATTTAAAAGAAAAACCACATAACTATAACCATTTTTGAAACTAAAAAATTATGGGAGTTTCAGAAGAAAGAAATAATTTGCCTCGTAATGGATAATTGGTACAACGATTAGGGCTTCTAGTTTCTGCACCCCTTAATTTCTAATTGCACCCAACAAGTTTTGAAATGACATTTTACCCTTTGCAAAATTAACTTCTGGATTACCTGATCAAGAAATATTTTAGAATAAATTTTTAAAATATCTAAAATATAACCTCTAGAACAAGATTTTTAATTCTTCTTCGTGACAGTAACAACAATAACGACGACAACGGTGTTATACATTGAAAAACGATACGTTAATCTTTTTCTATTAGTACAGAGATACAATTATAAATAATGGGGTGCAAGAAGAAAAGGCTTACAATTAGTCTCTTAGATACATCAAGATGTTATGCATCAAGATGTTTAAAAAAACAAAGATAGGTAAGGTTATCATACTCACACAAACTCCTAATATTATTTTGTTTTATAAATTCATTTGTTCAAGTAATAGAAAATTTATACAATATATTTACAAAAATTTATTACGGTTTTAGATTTGTTTATTGAAATATAAAAGGTAGAATTTAATCTATTAAAACAAATACAACTTTTAAAAAAAAATTCAAATAAGCAATAGTGTTTGGATTGAACTATATCAAACATAGCTATTATCTATTGATTTTAAAATAGTTAAACTTTAAGTTTTATTAAACATTAATCTTTCCACATAATAACAGAAATTGTTTTAAGATTGAGAATGCATAATAATTAATTAATCAAATTCATTTCAGAAAAGATATAAAAAAATATTTTTTAATCATATACCATATATAAAAATAAACCATGAAGTATGAAACATAAACATTGAATCACTAAAATGGAATAAAGATGAAGTAATTATATATAAATGGATTAAATCCAAAACAAAACTATTGGTTGATTATATTGAATACAAGAAAAATGAGCACTAGTAATACATAATGAAAAAAAGGAACAAACTATTTTGAAGCTTCGAACGGTTCTAATGATGTTTTGTTCATTTTTTTTTTCTTGGTTGATGATCGCTTGCATAAGCTTAAGGTCCCTACAAATACAAAGCTCACATTTCAAAATAAAGGAAGTCCTTTTCAAGCAAATCCACTCATCAGATTATTTTATACTAAACGAGTAATCAAATTTCAGATTTTCGAATTTCTTCAACTTCAAATTTCATTGAGCAAAATAAATTCACTAGTGACTTTTGTCCAAATTTTCTCAATCTCAAATTCGCAAATAAAGCTTTTTTTAATCATTTTTCAAGGTTTGCTGAGCAAAATATATTTGCTTATCAAATATAGCTCTATAAGTTTTTTTTTTTCATTATTCCTTCTTCATCATCTTTCAATAGTTTAAATCATTGTAGAAAACAAAATTATGAAAACAATGCACCAAACTACATATTTTAAAGACATACCTTTTTTTATTTAATCACTTACAAAACTAATAAATTTAAGCATAACAAAGCTTTAAATATAGGGAGAAAGATAGGTATTACCTACTAGAAATACGCAAGTGATATAAAAAATTCGTAGGTAAATTAAATTATCTACATATTATCTATAATAAAAAAAATAACTACTAGACATTTGTTACATGAATTTTGAAAATCCTTATGTAAATTATTAAGACGATTTGGGTCATAAAAAATATTTGTAACTAATTAGATATGGATAAATTCCTAAGTAATTACGTATTCGTACGATAATTATATATGAATAAATCTGGACATAATTTAGTGTGGTATTAGCCATAAATATATCAGTAGGAAATTTTTTTGTAATTTTAATACAAATTGGTCTTTCCTACTAGACATATATACGAATCCTGCACATATGAATAATAAACTTTAAAAAAAATATATCAATGAGACAGGAAAAATTATAAGAAATTTATAAAAACATTTAAAATTTCATTAAAGCTAATTCAAAGTAAGAAATGTTCAAAGGAATATTATCTAAAATCCCATCTAGTATGCTAACACACCAATAGTTAATATAACTAGTTCATTGTCCTATGCTCCTTACTTGCTAATTGTTATCTTAGTTGATTAATCTTATGTGAAACTTGTTAACTAAAACATGCTTGTGTTTGCTATAGGTAACTTTCGCCACAATCATCATGAGCATCAACATGCCTAAACCATACATTTGTCCTTTATACCTTCCACCTACATCCTCTAACCAACATTGATTCCTAAATGTCTCTTTGTCAACTAGGTCTAGAGGAGTGCATTGTGAGATAGACGCAAACAATGTTTAAGAAAATCTACTTTCAAAATCTTCCTATTAAAATAAGAGACATCTTGTTAAGACTAATGTTCCATGGATGTTTCGTAATCGATGGAATACTTGTCTTAATTACTGTGAGAAAATCAAGTTTAGGGTTATTCATATTTTTCGTGAAGGGAATGCGTGTGCTGATAAGTTGGTTAATTTAGGATTTATTCATAGATAATCATTTCATTGGTATAATAGGCTTCCATCTAGTTTGTTCTTAGAATTCTTTATGAATAGGTATAGTCTACCTATGTATCGTTTTTGTTAATGATGACTTTTTACGGCAAGTGTACCGCGTTTGTTAGAAGTAATAATTGTCCCTAAGGACGAATATCAATCCGACAAGGAATGGTGAATTATCAAGTATAATAATCGCTAAATATAGAACAAAACAATTAAAAGTGTGTTGAAAGTGATTGTGTTGACAATGATTAATAAGAAAACAAACAAAGAATTAGTTGCTTCAATTGGAAAAATAGGGATTAAGTTTCATCTCTCCCATTCTCATGTATTTTTATTAGCATGTTAATATTGAGTTCTTTGATTGAAATTGATGCCCGTAGAAAATTCATTTATATCGATTCCTCGCATATAAAATTCTTAAGAATGTTTCCTAAATATCGATCCCTCGCATATTTATAAAAACAACTTAGAATCACACACGTTAATGGCAATTAACATTTCAAGTCTATCCCTAACACTCAAATATGTTAAGTATTGTTGTTTAGGTCCGAACCCTAAAAATAGCTCCCGGTTTAAGATTCTCAATTTGTAACGAAAAGTTAAAAGTAAAACAACAATATCAATAATCAATCAAGAACTGAATATTAATATATAAGATAAATCCTCATAAGTGCCTATATTTTAATATGAAATATTACTGAAATTAGACACTTATCAGTTAACATATGAGTTTTGGTCTAGTCTCCCCATATTTTTTTTTTGTATTTTCTTTTTCTAATAATACTTTTTTCATGTGATGAAAGATGATTGTTGTTACTTGAGGTGTCAGCCTAGCTAAGATGCCAAGTTGCATAGTGATGCATAACATGAAAGTTTTTATAAAAAAAATATGATATCACAATTAATAGACAAAACATATTTAAAATTTCAAAATAAAATATAAAATATCCATTACATTCAAAATGACAAAAACTAAAATATCCAATAATAAATTTAAACATGCATATATGAGATGAAACTTAACTTTACTTCAAAACATGTAAACTACACAAGTATCTGAAAAATAACAATAAATTCTCTTTAGTATCTTCAAGGTTTTTGATCTGCAAAATAAATAAATAAAATAAATAATTAATATCAATAAAAATTTAATTAATAATATTTTAGAAATGTGTATTTGAAGAAACATTTAAACTTTAAATGATAAAACTCCTAATAAAGTCGTCATTTGACATTTCATTTCCCTTTCAATTTCTTGCTTCATTTGGTCATGTTGAATTTTCATATCAAGTTTTTGATCTTCAATTAATTGATGTTGAGGTTGCAATTCACTTTGAAGTTGAATATTAGTCTGTCTTTGCTTTTGGATTATGCTAGTCAAAATTTGCACTTTTAAATCTTTTGCTCTTTTTTATGCATTCTCCACTTGAATTTGAACAAATTGTCTCTCTACATTTGTTTTTGTCACTGATACACTGACTATACCTTGTGAGTGAGTTGGTTTTGTTCCTAGTACAAATACAAAATGTTTAACCAATAGCACACGTGCTTTTGCAATTTCTTCTCCATACACTCCATCTACATTTTTCAAATCGTCCTACACAATGTTAACACAAAATAATAAACATTTATAATATTTCATAATATTAAAATAAAGGTGCTATGAATAGGATGTTGAGTTTTGTCTTAAAGTCATGGAAAAGACAAAATCTAACTTTTAAATATATTAAAATAAAAGTTAAAGTCATACTTGTATTTACCATAATTTCTTTTCCATTACGAATACACCAAGTTCCATTAGATTTCATACATTTAGCCTTCCATTGTATTCGACCACTCGTCACTTTTAAATTATTCTTTCTATTGAAAATAAATAAATAAGGTAATATAATGATGGATTAAATAAAAGAACAAAAACAAACTTGTATATGTGAAGCATAAAAAAATTATATAAAACCTATATAAAATTTGCACAAATTTGTATATATGAAACATAAAAGCAACATTACCATTTCAAATGCCTTTTGGACAATTGATTTTGTGCCAATAACTAATTTAATTTCGTGTTTACTTCGACTAGTTTTATTTTTCAAGTTCCTTTCCTATAAATGTAGAAATAATTTAATATTATAATACATAAAAAATAAAATTCAAATTTAAGATATAAATATACAAAGAAAGTAATCTTACCTTAAATTTAGAATCATTACATTTGTTATGTACTAACCAATTCGAATTGTCAGGACATACATCATTTAGTCTACCATTGTTTTTTTTTATGTAAGTTTGATATTCTACCCTTGTTTTTGGATGTAAGTTTGATATAAATGGTGGTGTCTATTTCTATATTGGAATTGCAACTCTTGCATTGCATGTTCTTTATACTCTTCCATTAAACATATGCATCCTAAATAAAAAAAAAGTACCAAATATTCAAAATACACTAAATATATAAATAAAAATTGAGTATACTTACATTAATAGAGTATACTAACCTTCATATGTTTCTACATTAGAGTTAAATCATGCTTAGATATCTCCTTCAAAGTTTTAACTTGTAAAAGAGTTTTTTGACGTATACACACAGTTGCTTCTACCTTAAAATATTTTTCATATTTTTCATAAAGCTTAAAATAAGGAGGGAGAAATTGGATGTCAAATGTCTTTCCCATTACCATTGACTTTTCTCTTTTCTTTGGGAGTTTTGAATTAATAGTATGTCCACGTCACTTCTTAACAACGCGTTGACCTAAATTAAATTAGGAAAAATAAGTCAATACCAATTTTAATAATGATTTATTCAATCTAGAAAAAACATGTTATACAAATACCTGTAATTGTTTCATGTTGCTCAATATTAACCAACTCAGAAGAATTGATTATTTTAGAATTTAATTTTAATGGTCTTGTTATCTAAAATTATAAAAGTAAATAATCACAAAAAGTTTAAGAAAAATATAAGTTATAACAATTATTTTTATTTGAAAAAAAACACTTAAAGAAAAAGTGAGTTATACTATCAACCTAAATTAGATACATATTATTTGTGTAATTAAACTAAACGCAGACATTTATATGTTTTAAGAGTCTCACACCTTTTTTTTTACTGTATTTTCATCTTCTTCACTTGAATATTGAAACTCTTATAATTCTTTGTGTTTATACCCTTCATCATGCTCTTCATCTCTTTCTTTCTTTTTTTATTGTTTTTGGTATTTTGAGTTGAAACTTTCGAAAAGTAGACTATATCTGATAATACCGAAGTCTCTAATTTCTTTTTTCTGCAATTCTTTATAACTTTTGTTCTTGGGTCAATTTTCTTCTATTAACTGTATATTTTATCTTGAAACACAATGATAATAGATCTCACATATTATTAATAGTTTCTATTTTCTTATCTCTAAATTAAAGAATTATACAATTGAAAAAGAATCACGTTTATTATACAATAATAATAGATCTCAAATTAATAAAATCAATCACAACTTGAAAAAGACAAGTTCTGTTTTGTTATCTCTAAATTAGAGAATTATACAATTGAGAAAAAATCACGTTTAAAAGAAAATAGAACGCACCACTTTCAAAGTCATAATTAAATTCTTCCAACAATATTTGGTTGAATAGTGCTTGTTATTGTATTTTAATCGTCTTTTGATTCTCACGACAGATATTGCAATGAAAAAGAATAAAAAAGATAAAACAAAGAAAATAAGAAATAAAAGGCATGGTTTAGTCTGGTGAAAAAACTGGAAGAGAGAAACATGTGGTCACATGAATGTTTTTAATGAAAAATTTATTTTTGACTGAAAATTTGAATTTGATAGTCTCTTTTAAATGTTATTTCTTATAATAAACATTTTTTTAATATATATACATATATATTTCTTTTATCTTATAACAATTACATGACTGAATTACAAGAGTTTTTTTAAATTATATTGCAGCTACTATAATATTATAATAAGCATCAGTATGAATTCATATTGGCAATATATATATAAACCAATCATAAATGATCTTTTATGTGAATTATATAATCTGTAACAAATTTAAATTCAAAGGACATAGCTTTATTTGTTGGGGCTGAGGCATTATGATCCTTCACTGTCATCTTAAAATGCTATGCAACCACTATTTCAAGAAAACCATGCATTTAATTCATATGACCTGTCAACGAAAAGGGTAGCGATCTACTGAGAAATTTCAAGTATTTAACACTCTTCCAGCATTCAAAATATAAGATAATCATGGGATCTGAATGGAGAGGATTATAGTATGTACACAGAAACACACTGACACGAGAAACACACTGAAACGGACACTGATATGACACAGATACGGATACAGAGATATGTATAATCTCTAAAATGTAAGACACGGAAACACAAATCTATATATTATATAATTATGAATTATATAAATTGACAATAAAAGTTTATGTGTACAAGTATGTTACAAATTATTTTTTTGAGCAGAAAGATATTTTTTATTACTGGTTCAAAAGGATTTACTTTTTATTTTTATAATTATAATAAAAATTTATACATAAATTTGAGTTTTTAGAAAATTAATGTATTTTTCTTTTTTAAAATTGTGTTAGAACCGTACTAGAATTGTCATAAATCCAACAAATATTTTTTGAATTAGACACTTTACGGATACGTGTCCTACAAGTGTCATACGAGTGTCGGTGTCCGATACGAGTATTCGACACCGACACGCCATTTAAGAGAAGTGTCTGAACTTCATTATAAGATAAAAAAAAATGATAAATCAAGTATTATAAATAAGAAAGACATTATTATGTTAAACTAAACACTGAGCATGTATTATCTCTGTTTTTTCAACTCAGCTTCAAGAATTAGAAACAAAATCTATACAAAACAAAAAATAGTAACTGAAAACTAAAATTGAAAAAAAATAAAAAATTCTGGTTGCATTTGAAACCCATTTGAAAATAAAAGACAGTTACTCACTAATTTAAAATTAAATTAAAAAACCCAAATAAAAAACATAATCAAAGAAGCTCACCTCCTAAACCCTAACCATGAGAAAATTCCAAATTTCATAATAAATTCACGTATAGTTATTGGAATTAAAATCATTGGATTTTTTGTTTCCATACCTTTCTTTGTTGGTGTCTTTGTTGCGGTTCCTTTTCAAGAATTTGCTAAACTTTCTAGATAGCAAGCTAAGGTTCTCTTCATCACTTTCATCACTGGATTCTTGCTTGCTTTTGTGCTTGAC